>OFFI01000331.1_pt1 | contig 36953 bp, 27 predicted proteins | sample 1521351 | NCBI WGS metagenome assembly OFFI01 (sample SAMEA3504119, study PRJEB24116) | mouse gut metagenome | biome: mouse gut; feature: mouse-associated habitat; material: faeces | place: Denmark | collected 2011
CCCGGAGCGAGGGCATCTTGCCCTCGTATCACCCCACAAACAAACACGGAGCGAGGGCATCCTGCCCTCGTACATCCCCACCAACAAACCCTAATCCCACAAGAGGGCAAGATGCCCTCTCTCCAACATCAACCCCTCGTTCCAACTCTCCAACAAAACAACCTTGCAATATAATTGGGCCACTTCAAAATCGCACTCCCCATTTCTTGCTCCACAGAAGTCAAAGACAGCATGGTCAAACGGCGTTTAAATCTCTATCAGATTCCGTAGCCGCGTCTTGTTTACAGCAGTTTTTTCAGCTCATCCATGTCAGGGAGAGCATCTTTTAATGCATCCGGTGCTTCTTTGGATGTGGTATAGGTTGCCACACCCATCGGTTTGTCATAGTCCTGCATCACATATTCCACAAAGCTGCGGTTCGCCTCCTTGCAAAGGACTATGTATGTGGTGGGTGAAAGGAACCTTGAAAAAGTCTTCGACCGGAAATTCGGACATATTCGGTATTCGCAATCCCCGAAATATATCTATTTCATCATCAACTGTTTGCAATTCGGTAATCGCGATTACCGAATTTTTTTGATTGCTGAAAGTATGACAGATATCTCTTCGGTAACCCCTAAACTCGTAGGGAGACTCGGCGCTTCGCTTCAAACGTCCACCCACCAAAACACCCACCAACAAAACGGAGCGAGGGCATCCTGCCCTCGTATCGTACCAAACCACAAACCATCCCCATCCCACAAGAGGGCAAGATGCCCTCTCTCCACCCCCATCAACAAAACTCATTCCTTATTATCACACCCCCTCTAATATGTTAAATCCCAATCCATTTAACTTTTTTTAACCCACAATCCTGCAAAAACCATCCACCCTCAACGTAATTTTGCAAAACAACTTGAACATTTAGCATTTATGGCAAAATCTAAACCTCTGAGAAACTAATATACTACATCTTACCTTAACGAAAAAACTATATAAAAATCCCAAAACATACATTTTTTAAAACTATTTATAAACCAATTTTTTAATTATGAGAAAAACTTTACTTCTTCTCGTTATGGCATTGTTCATGCCTGTGCTCGCTATGGCACAGACTGAAAACAAAGCCATATCAAAAGCAGCCCGTTCCGGTACGGATAAGACTGAAACTCGTCTGTTGGTTTCGTCTGAAGTCCTCGACGCGCTCAAAACCGCGCCTACGACAAGCCATTCTTTAGCTGCCTGGGTAAATATTTCATCCGTCCCTTATACCGGCCACACACAAGAAGCCGGCACAAAGCATGGTGTTATCATGGGTTACGGTGGCACTGACCACGCCAATGACAACGGTCTTTGGAACGTGACAATCGACTCCAACGGCAAACTTGCCCTCCCGGGATGCTGGGGTCTTAATGGGGCAAATGGAATGGGAATCGCTGCCTGTGAGATATGCGACTTACCATTGAACGAATGGGTATACATAGTAACCGTAGTCGACATTGAGAATATGAAAATATGCGTATATCTTAATGGCGAACTGGTTTGCGATAAAACTATCATTAACGCCCCCAATTGGTTTACAAACGAATCTCCCTACATCTATTTTGCCGGATTTAACTTTGCCGGTGCGTTGGACGAAGTGCAGGTTTACAACAAAGCTCTTAATGCCACTGAAGTCGCTACAGCCAAAGTTAACCCCACTAATGTTTCCGGTCTTGTTGCGTATTACACTCTTGATGAGGCTGTTTCCACAAATGAATTTGTCAATCAGGCATCAGGTGTAACTGCACCCAATGCTGTATGGCAAACCGCCACATTCCAAAGTTTGTGGGGAAATGGTCTTGTTTACCAACAATCAGCATCTACCGTTGCCCCCACCTTAGCCGAAGGTCGCGAAATCGTACCTTTCGAAGTGAGCATCACAGCATATCCCGCTGAAGGTGGTACATACACTATCTCTGATGGCACCCAGACTTGGACTATCGATGAAAACTTCGACTATGAACCCATAACCGTCAACACCGGTACTGAACTCACATTCACTGCTATCCCCGAAGAAGGATACGAGCTCATCGGCTTCTTCACCATGAACGGTGACACCCCCGAATACATCAACGGTGGCAAATTCACCCCCTTTGCCGACGCTATAGTAGGTGCAGCATTCACCAATCAGCACTGCGCCCTCACCATTACCAACGCACAGGAAATACCTTACACCATTACACTTAATGGCACTGAGGTTACTGACTTCTCTTCTTTGATGGTTGCAGCTCCCTATCAGCTGACTCTCAACGTACCCGACACTAAGGTACTCAACGGTGTGACTCTTGCCGGCCGCGCTATCGAAGCCGTAAACGGTGTATACGAATTGTTCCTCGACGAGGAGGATGCCGAGCTCGTGATTGACGCACGTGAAAAATACCAGTACACCATCACCATCAATCAGCCCGAAGGTGCTACAGTAGCTGTAAGCTACGGAAGCGGCACAGCAGCCACTACCGTCAACAGCGGCGATAAAGTGCTCGAGGGTACTACTCTCAACGTTACTGCAACTCCTGATGCCGGTTACAAAGTGACCAACATCACCGTAGGCGACGAATCATTTGCCGGCAAAGAATACTCTTTCGTTCCCGCTGACGATGTCACCATCTCAGCTATCACTGAAGAAGGTGTCGACTACCCCGCTATGGTACGTTACTTCACCAACGGCATCAACCAGCAGAACCGTTACGTCAAGAAAGTGACCACTACCGGTACTGAAACACCCACCGTGTTCAACGCCACTACCAAGGAAGAACTTCCTTACACTTACTTCGAAGCCCCCAACTCTACCAAGCGCGAAGAGGGTGCTATCATCGACAAGACAGCCAACCCCATCATCGTCAATACCGATGTACGCTCATTTACCATGACATTCGAAGCCTGGACCGACGCTATCGATGGCTATGCCACTGAACTCGGCTGGTCTTGCCAGGGCGCGTTCATCGACTGGAACCGCGACGGCAACTTCTCCGGTACTGATGAAATCTACGGTGACGACGGCGGCAGCCACAGCGACGCTCACTTCAGAGACACTCCATACACCCGTACCATTACCATCCCTGAAAACGTAGGTCCCGGTACATACCGTCTGCGCGTGGTTTACAACGAACCCGCTAATGGTCACAATGCAACTTGGGTTAACACCTACTTCGACGGCACCGCTCCTATCGAGCTCCGCAATGGTGTGGCATACGACTTCGACATCGTTGTTGCATCATCCACACTCGAATCGCCCCGTACCATCACCGTTGTTTCTGCCGACGAAGCCCTCGGTACCGTAGCAATCACCGACCCCGCCACCGAAGAAAACTCTGTAACCACCGACCAGAAATACGTGACCGTCAAGGCAACTCCCGCCGATGGCGTATCATTCATCAACTGGACCAACGCCGACAACGTGGAGGTATCCACCCAGGCTACCTACAAGTACGACGGTGAAGCTGACGTTACTCTCAAAGCCAACTTCGGTTATGCCGTAACATACTCTGTGGAAGGCGAAGGCCGCATCGACGTAACCGCCGGCACACGCACCCTCACTTCAGGTTCTGCTGTAGCTCCCGGCTCCAATATCAACATCACCGTGACCCCCGGCGATGGATACGCGCTCTACGCCCTCATGGTCAACGGCGAGAAGGTTGAGCTCACCGACAACGCTTACACCTGCACCGTCAACGAAGCCACCGTTATCAGCGCCACTTTCGGTGAAGCCAGATACACCATCTCATTCACCACTCAAGGCAACGGTACGGTAGAAGCATGGTCCGACCTCGACGACAACCAGGCACCCGCTGCCGGAGCTACCCAGTACACCGACGGAAGCTTCATCCAGGGCGACGGCGAAACCGAGCTTTACATCTACTTCATCCCCGGCGACAACAAGGACAATGAGAAAGAGACCATTACCCTGATCGTATATGAGGACGAAAACGAAAATCAGACGCTCACCCCCGGAGACTGCGAACCCGTAACCGCCGAAGAAGGCACACCCTATTACGGAGCTTACGTATACTATGCATACCCCACAGGTAACACCAACGTATCTGTGACATTCACCAACGAGACATCGGCAATATCCGACATCATCTTCGATGCCGAGAACGGTCCCGTGGAATATTACAACATCCAAGGTGTTCGCGTAGCTGCCGAAAACCTCACACCCGGCTTCTACATCGCCCGTCAGGGAAGCAAGACCAAGAAGATTCTCATCCGCAAGTAATCCCAACTTCCCATACAACGTTCAGCCCCCAAGCTGAACCCCCAACCAAGAGACGCCCCACCCCGGGGCGTCTCTTCCTTTATCCCCCACCTTCATCAAAAAGAGGGCAAGATGCCCTCTCTCCACCCCCCGCAGCAAGAGCATCCCGGGGCGAGGGCATCCTGCCCTCGTATCACTCACCAACAAACCGGAGCGAGGGCATCTTGCCCTCGTACACCCTCGCACCCCCACGACCCTACCCTCCTTAAAGACCTTAAAATCCTTAAACTCCTACCCCCACCACCTCAATCCACAAGAGGGCAAGATGCCCTCTCTCCATCCCATCAACAAAATAATTCCTAATTCCTAATTTCTCATTCCTAATTCCCAAATCCCTTCCCCAACAAATCCAAATTAATAAAAACTTTGTTGTATCTTTGTAAGATTAGCCATTTTGGCACCAAACCAACACAAGTATATATGACATTTGAAGAACTGGGCGTGAACGAACCGTTGCAACGCGCCATCGTAGAACTCGGGTTTGAGAACCCTATGCCCGTACAAGAAAAAGTGATACCCCATCTGCTGCACAACGATGGCGATGTGGTGGCACTCGCTCAAACCGGTACCGGCAAAACCGCCGCATTCGGCCTACCGCTGCTGCAACGCATCGACCCCGATATACATCAGCCACAGGCGCTGATACTCTCACCTACACGCGAGCTATGCCTGCAGATAGGCAGCGACCTTGCCGACTTTTCCAAATACATGCCGGCGGTGAAAGTGCTGCCGGTCTACGGCGGCTCGAGCATCGAGAGCCAGATACGCACCCTGCGCAAAGGCGGTGTGCAGATTATAGTCGCCACACCCGGCAGACTGATTGACCTTATCGACCGCGGAGTGGTGAAGCTCGACGAGGTACACACCGTGGTGCTCGACGAAGCCGACGAGATGCTCAACATGGGCTTCCTTGAATCCATCGACGCCATACTGTCGCATATCCCCGACGACCGCAAGATGCTGATGTTCTCAGCCACCATGCCGCCGGAGATAGCCAAGATAGCCAAGAAATACATGCACGACCCCGTGGAATTTGTGGTGGGCAAGCGCAACGAAGGCGCCACCAACGTGCGCCACATATACTACATGGTCAACGCACGCGACAAATACCTCGCCCTCAAACGCATAGCCGACGACACTCCCAACATCTACGGCATAATATTCTGTCGCACCCGACGCGACACCCAGGAGATAGCCGATAAGCTGATAGCCGACGGCTACAATGCCGATTCGCTCCACGGCGACCTCTCGCAGCAGCAGCGCGACCTGGTCATGCGCAAGTTCCGCGACCGCGTCATAACACTGCTCGTGGCAACCGACGTGGCGGCACGCGGGCTCGACGTCGACGACCTGACGCATGTGATCAACTACGGTCTGCCCGACGACACCGCCGTCTACACCCACCGCTCGGGACGTACCGGACGCGCCGGCAAGACAGGTGTGTCCATAGCCATAATACACTCACGCGAGAAGGGCAAACTGCGCGAGATAGAAAAGAAGATAGGCAAGACGTTCGAACGCAAGGAGGTGCCCACACCGCAACACATCATCGAGAAGCAACTCTACAACCTCGCCGACCGCATAGAGCGCGTGAAGGTCGACGAAGAGGAGATAGCCAAATATCTGCCCGGTGTGAGCCGCAAACTCGACTGGCTCACCGGTGAGGACCTGCTCAAACGTGTCCTGTCGCTCGAATTCAACCGTCTGCTCGACTATTACCGCGACGCCCCCACCATCGACTTCATCGACGAAAAGCCGCGCAAGGACAAGAAAGACCGCCAGCCGCGTACCGACAAGGAGAAGGACCGCCGCACAGCCGAAAAGGGGATGGAGCGCGTCTACATAAGTCTCGGCAAAAACGACGGTTTCTATGCCGGCAACCTCATAGACATGCTCAACCACACGGTCGAGGGCAAACGTGTCGACGTGGGCCGCATCGACCTCATGCCAGGCTATTCGCTGTTCGACGTGCCCAAGGCTGAAGCCCGACGCGTGGTCGATGCCCTGCGTGCCGCGCAGTGGCTCGGACACCGCGTGTACAGCGAGATAGCCGAAGCCGACAAGGACTATGCCCGCGCATCGTCACGCCGCCGGCGGGGAGCCGCATCGGGCGAGGAGATGCCTGAAGAAACCACCTTCGAATATTTTATGAAAAAAAGTCGCGGAGGTGCTAAAAAGCCCGCCAAAAAGTCAAAAAAACGCTAACTTTGCATAGAACTGATTCAACAAAACCCATCAGCGCACCTAAGCTATGACTCTTCTACGCAACATATTACTCGCCGTCACGGCAGCAACGGCAATCGCCGTTGCTCCATGCGCGCAGGCGCAGCTCACCGCCACCGGAGCTTTCACCAAGGCTCCGCGGCAGGTGTTTCCGATGCTTGACAACAATGCCCGTCTGGACATGGTGGACTATTTCAACAGCGGCATGACCACCCCGTCGACCAACGCCCTTAAAGGCAAGTCGCGGATCACCGCTCTCGCACCGCTATCCATGACCATAAGCATGACCGAAGCGTCGGACTATCAGCTCTCGCTGCTCCCCGCAGGCTCCGACACCATAATAGCCGTGATAACCACCGTGGCGACACCCGCGCCCGACAGCAAAATGGCTCTGTACTCCAAGGACTGGACGGCAAATGTCACCGCTAAGACGTTCAACAAACCGTTGCTGCGCGACTGGCTCACTGCCGATGGACGCAAAAACAGCGATGATGTGGAATCGTTGGTTCCCTTCCTCCTCATCAGCTACAGCTACGACCCCGGCACGGCGACACTCACCCTCACCAACAACACCGGCAGCTTCCTGTCGGAGGAAATCTACGAAACCGTCCGCCCCTATCTGTTCAGTTCACTGAGCTACCGCTGGGACGGAAAGAAATTCGCCCCCGTAAAATAATGCTCCCATGGCTTCGGCACTGACCTTGCAGCAACTCAACCGCCGCGTGGCACAGACCCTTGCCACACCCGCCTTGCAGAATGTGTGGGTGGTGGCGGAACTCTCTGACCTGCGAGTCAACCACGGTCACTGCTACATGGAGCTGATAGAGAAAGACCCCGACACGGGCGCGGTCAACGCCCGCATGCGCGCCGCCATCTGGGCAAACATGTTTGCCCGTATCAACGCCGAATTTTACGCCGCCACCAACCAACGTCTCGAAAGCGGGCTGAAAGTGATGGTATGCGGCTCGGTCAACTTCCACAGCGCATTCGGCATGTCGTTTATCATATCGGCAATAAACCCGGCTTTCACCATGGGCGAGGCCGAACGCCGCCGGCGCGAGATTCTGCAACGGCTGCAACGCGAGGGGGTGCTCGACCTCAACCGCAGTCTCGAATGGACTGACACGCCCAACCGCATTGCCGTGATATCGGCACCCGGGGCTGCCGGTTACGGCGATTTCATACATCAGCTGTTCACCAACAGCCAGCGGCTCAGGTTTTCCATACGTCTGTTCCCCGCCATGATGCAGGGTGCCAACACCGTACCGTCGGTAATAGCCGCCCTCGATGCCATAGCCGCCGAATCGCACCTATGGGACGGAGTGGTGATAATACGCGGCGGCGGCGCCACAAGCGAACTCGCGGCTTTTGACGACTACAACCTGGCGGCAAACGTGGCACAGTTCCCTCTGCCTGTGATTGTGGGCATAGGCCACGAGCGCGACGTGACGGTGCTCGACTATGTGGCAAACATGCGCGTAAAGACACCCACTGCCGCCGCCGAATGGCTCATAGCACGCGGCACGGCGGCGCTTGACTACCTGCGCCGGACCTGCGCCGAGATTCTACAGTGCGCCACCGACCGCATAGCGTCGTCGCACACACAGCTCGCATACATGCAGAGCACCCTCGACGTGGCACCGCAGGCAGCCATCACACGGGCGCAACACCATCTGCAACAGGCTACTCTCACTCTCGCGGCAAGCCGCACCGGTCGCATAGCTCCGGAGCTGACCCGTCTCAACGCCACCATACAGGCAATAGGCACGGCGGCACACAACGCCACCACACGCGCCGCCGAGCGTCTCAGCTCACGCCATTCGCTGCTCAAGGCACTATCCCCCGAAGCCACACTGAGCCGCGGTTATTCCATAACCACCTATCAGGGACGCGCCGTCACCGACCCCGCCGCCCTGCCCGCCGGTGCCGAATTGACCACCACTGTGGCACACGGCTCATTCACATCCACACTCACCGACACAAAAGCATAGCACCAACACATGGAAACAAACCAACCCAAGTTCACACCCGTAGCCGAACTGTCGTACAACCAAGCCGTGGCAGAGCTCGACGCCATATTGCGCAACATGCAGTCCGACGCCTGCGACATAGACGCCCTCACCGCCTACACCCGCCGTGCCACCGAGCTGCTGCGCGAATGCCGCGCGCGTCTCACCGCCACCGACCAGGAGTTGCGCACCATCCTCGCCGACCTCGAGAAATAGACCTTCCGGCACATTTCCCGCGCACACCGTTTTTTCATACACCGGGAGTGCAACTATTCCGCATATTCCGCGTCATATATGGCATGAGACGCACCCTTTTCACCATAATAGCCGTAGTGGCGACAATCATGGCAGCCACGGCGCAATCACCCTTTGCCGGATGGTGGCGCGGACAGTTGGCAATGCTGCCCATAGTGTTCCATATCGAGGAGACCGCACCCGGCAACCTTTCCGGCAACCTCTACAGCCCCGCGCAGACCGCCGAGCCGATACCGCTCACCACGGTACGCGCGCACACCGACACCCTCACCGTCGAAGTCGCCGGTATAGGGCTGCGCTACACCGGCACCATATCCGGTACCCCGCGTAAAATCGACGGCACGCTCACACAAGGCGGCAACAAATTCAGCATAGCGCTGCTCCCCGCCACGGAGGACGATGCTAAAGTCTACCGCCCGCAGACACCCCAACCCCCGTTTCTATACAACAGCGACGACATAACCTTCCGCAACGGCACCCTCACACTCGCCGGTACCCTCACCTATCCATGGTCGGGCACACCCGCCGGAGCTGTAGTGCTGGTGAGCGGTTCCGGCGCACATAACCGCGATGAAGAGATCATGGGTCATAAGCCGTTTGCCGTGATAGCCGATTTCCTCACACACTGCGGATGGGCAGTGCTGCGCTACGCCCGCGGATGCGGCGGCTCCGATGCCGGCTCGCCCCACGATACCACCCTCGACTTCGCCACCGACGCTCTCGCGGCACTGCGCTACCTGCGCGGTCTCGACATGCTGCGCCACCGCCCCATAGGCATACTCGGACACAGCGAAGGGGGAGCCATAGCCATGATTGATGCCGCCACGCACCCGGCGGAAGTCGACTTCATAATATCCCTTGCCGGACCCGCCCTCAAAGGCTCCGACATAATGGTACGCCAGAACGAGATGATAGCCGAACTCAGCGGCACTCCCGTCACCCCCGCACACCGCGATTCCCTCCGGCAGGCATTCACCCTGTTGGCTGATACCACCATATCCACACAGCAGCTCGAGCCACGGCTCATGTCGTTGCTGAGCGACATCGTCACCGACCCCGACCATCGGTTGGCATCCATACAGCAGACATCCACACCATGGTACCGCGCATTCATGGCATACGACCCCGCGCCCTACCTCAAGGAGATACGCTGTCCCATGCTGGCACTCAACGGACTGTGGGACGTGCAGGTCGACGCCGAGCCTAACCTCAACGCCATCCATCAAGCCGTGCCGCATGCCAAGGTCATAGCCTACCCCGCGCTCAACCATTTGTTCCAGGAATCTGCATCGCGCCGGCAGTCATTCCAATACGGCTCCATATCACAGACCATCTCCCCCACCGTACTCAACGACATAGCCGACTTCCTCCTCACCATACCCGCCCCCACCCGCTGACACCCTCACACCATACAACAATAACAGCGGCGGCCATATATCACATATAACCGCCGCCCTCTTTTCGACAGAAAAGAACTATTTACACAAAATAATATCTCATCGTTTAATCAACTTGGCAGTGCGCACCGACATACCATCATTTACGCGCACCACATAAGTACCGCATGGAAGCATGGCTACATTCACCATCCCGCCATGCGCCACAGATGTCTTTATCACACGCGCTCCCGACAATGCATATACCTCCACTACAGCATCACCCTCACAGTCGATTGTGATATATTCCGTAGCCGGATTGGGATACACACGCACCGTATTGTATGCGACATCATCGATACCCGACGTCGCTGAAATATTCACCGGTATCACCGTTGAGAACGTCTTAGGCAGATACGACGCATTCGACGTATGGGCTATCGTACGGTTCACCTTTATATCACCTGTTGCCGAAGTGCCGGCAGGAGCCTTTATGGAAAGGGTGTCGCCATTCAGAGACACATCCACTGAGGTCGGCAGTGTATGGCCCACCAACTCTCCGGTACACTTATACGTGCGTTGCACTGTGGCAGTACCTTGGTTAACAAAAACCTCCGAAAGATTTACCTTATGTTCGAAATCCGTCTCGGCAGTTCCCTCCACACGATAATCCACAATCAGCGGTTTGTAAAGTCGGGGCATAATCTTATACGGTATGGCTGTCATGACCGAAGCTCCCGCATGGTCTATGCATTCCACCGGAAGATACACCAGCGAATCGGCATCGACCGTAACCATAGGCTTCACTCCAAGACGAAGATTGCCATTGTCAAGACGTTCCGCCGTCTGCAACCAATCCGACATCTCATCCGTAACTCTCGGATACACATCATAGCTACCCTCCTGGTCGGTACAGAACCCCGTCTTGGTGCGTGTCGATGTCGACACTGTGGTTGTATACTCATACACGGTAGTGGGATTGAGTGCCTTTAGAACCGGTGCCACATTATTACCTACCGAATCCATCAGGCACATCACTTCCGGATTTATCTCCACGGTATTAATCAGCGCTCCGTCAAAATCAAGCACATACAGCTTGTCGGAAGCGGCATAAACACGTCCGTCGGCAGCATCCGATGTCGCATGCACAGGTACCGGCACCGAAGCACGCGCACACGCATCCACCGGTTCCGTCCATGTACCTGCCGACACATCATACCAGTGTAACAGACCATTGGAGTCCCACACGCCCACACGTCCCGACCGGGCATCAAGGACAGCGACTCCCGAAGAGACAGCTCCCGCACACACACTCCCCGATGCCTTACCATCGGACACAATGGTCAATGCCAGGTCCTCGCCCTTGGCAGCCGGCAGATACAGCGCGGCATCGAAACACAGCACTTCATCTGACAAGGAAGCAGCATCAAACTCCACCGAAGAAACCGCAACCATACGGTCAATGTCTATACACTCGACACCATTGCCGGTCAGCACCCAGGCTCGGTCATCATCCACAGCCAACGCCCGCACATCATATCCTGCCACATACTCGCCACACGGCTCGAGGTCAGTCTTGTAATACCGGCGCACACGTTTACCGTCAGTAGCCAGCAAGCGGTCGGCGTACAGAGCTATCTTATGGCCGCCGGCGGCAGTCAAAGACCTTTCCGCGACAGTAGTTCCCAATGCCACATTATAGCGTGCGAGCGATGCACCTTTTGCCACCCACACATACGCCCCTTGCGCAACCATATCGCAGGCATCACCTGATGCAAGCACCGCATCATAATCACTTACCGCAGCCGATTCCGTTGCCACGCCCTTCAAACTTCCCGCACATACAGCCAGCAGCTGACGCGAAGTCGCATGATTGTCGGCATAATACTCAAATGAGGTATCAAAAGCCTTGTCCACTCCGTATGTACGCGTATCGAAATGCACCGGATACACACCGAATTCAATCGACGAGAAATCCACATCCAGTACATTGTTATTCAGCAGCATATTAGATTCGACAGGCGATTGCAACGACAGCATATTCACACGCGCGTTATTTCCGGTAGTAAACAGTTTGTCGTTGGTGTACGATGCCTTGGCGGCATGATAAGGGACTCTTATCGGATTGTTTATCAATTCCGGTTCAGGAATTTCCAGTACAGTCACTTTAATAGCATCGCTCAACGACCCGTCTACGCCTGAATACACCGTCAGCAACGTTTCTCCCGGCGTCAATGCCTTGAACGTCCCGTTGTCTATTGTACCCACCTCAGGATTGGTATTGGTCCATGTATAATTATCGTATATATAACGGTTGGACGAAGTACCATTGAGCTGGGACTTGTTCTGAGTGAGCGATTCCACATTGATATATATCGTCTCGCCCTGCACGCACGCTATGGAATCATTGGACACAGTCGAGGCATTGCCCTCTATATCAATCATGACACCTGTCATCGCCACAACTTCCACATCAAACTCATCGGCGGGAGCATCTGCATATTGCTGGAAATGAATTACCGTACTACCTATTGCCTTGCCGGTGAACAGTCCGGTATTGTCAATTGTACCTATCGACTCATCGTCGACCCACCACCGGGGTTCTCCCTCACGGATAGGCCTACCGTTCTTGAACGCCAGACCCTCATACTGACACTGCGCACCCACCGGCACCTGCAATTGTGTAATGCCGGCATAATTGATATAGTAATCCTGCGGCACATACGCAGGGTCGGGATTGGATATACCGACACCGGTGACCTCGGTCGACCATTCTCCGAGCCATCCGGCATTGACAGCTCCGGCGGTATAAATCTTCACAAAGTCCACACGGTCCAGATCCACATAATTACCATTCTTATCAACCGCCCAACTTATATCAAATCCGTCGGTCGATTTTCCCTTCTCATCATCATAATAAGGGTTATAAGCCGTGGTCAAATCGCCATTCTGCTTTGTCTTGTTATCGCAATAGCCGAAAGCGGGACACCGGTAAAACTCTATATACGAAGGCACACGCTTGTCAAGCGACGAACGTATCAACGTACCGTTATATGTAAGTTTGCCATCCTTGATTTTATCAGCGGCAACAGGATATATCGCCGGATCGGGGAAATATGGCTGTTCATGAAACTGGTTGGTGAGAAGAGCGCCGTCAAGTCCGTTGTCAGTTGTCCAAGGCACAGTGTAACGGCCATTATAGGCAGGATCGGTATATGTCATTGCTATATTACGATGCGTGGTACTGAACCAATAGTCACTGCCGGCAAGCTCATACCATTCATCGTCAGCCACTCCGTTGCCATTATCATCACGGCTCACCATCACGGCTCCCGGTTCGGTCCATACACCTTTGTAATCGGCTACGAACGAATTACCGCCTATGGTGAAGTCCACGCCATAGGGATGCTGAGGATCATTATATATCGGTTGGTCGAAACCCACTATCACATAACCGCCGAATCCACCGAGCGAGACAAGACCGTCGGTTTGCGGTACCGAGCTGGTGCCTGTGCCGCTGCCGGTACCTATCAGGCATGAAGCATCACGGAACGAAGCCTCATTGGTGAACTGTCCGGGAGCCGGCAAAAATTCTATTATCCGCGATACCAGGGCATTCTTACGCACCAGCACCTCCACCGTACCCTCGGCATAATTGCCGCTGGCAAGCGTCAGACGGAAACGGAATCGGTCCTTGGTATAATTGTCCAATCCCTCATGAGGAGTATACAGTGCCGCCGGACGGTAATATGCCGTATTGAATCGGTCGTAATGTATGGTATCCTGTTTAAGTGTGCCATACTCCGGCATCTCAACAAACTCAAGCTTGACAGTGCTTTCACCATTCGCCTTGGTCACATTCTGCTGGCTGCCGGTAACACGCACATACGTAGGGTCAAGGATGTCAAGACGGCAGGGATTGTCGGTCGATGCATATTTTGACTGGTCGGTGACCAATATCTCAAAATATTCGTGTGGAATCACAGTAGACACCGTATCTCCGTTATAGGCGAGCGTAACGGTTATATTAGCCGTTCCCGCAACATTTTTATATCGGGTCAATGTCACACGGTTATATTTCAGATAAGTATAATACGTGTAACTTTTGAACGCCATCATAGACTCATTGTCCGACGTCACCGTAACAGTGACTCCATGGTTGTCGAGATTATCCGTCAATGGTATGTCGTCGGGATATTCAAATAAATCCTGAATCTTGTAGTCCATAGTCTTGTCTATAGTTTCTACAAGACCGGAAACCTTCTCCATAGGTTTAGGCACAAAACTGTCACCTGCATGCAGCGTTAACGCACACACAGCACATAACAGTGCCATAATGATTGTTTTTCTCATCTTACATTCTATAATTTGGTTTATATTATTACCGTACAAATACTTTCGTCCTTTTACCGTTGACTGACACTATGTACATTCCTGACGGAAGACCGGCAACGGCATCACAACGCATCCCCCGGAAATGCCGCACCTCGGTTCCGGTGAGGGTAAACACGCGTACATCGCCCTCGATATCATCCGGTACAACATCATTTATACCCGACACCGTAGCATTGACACCTATGACATGATCCACCGTCTTGCCATTGGAATCGAACCTTACAGTCACCATCGATTCACCCGGGCTGAGCGACGTGAGCACAAGATTGCCATGCTCTATCCGCGCATCCACACTCGATGGATTGGTATTGTCCGCTACGCGCTTCACTATCGACACTTGCGGCGTGTCGGCATCCACTACCTTGTCGGCAAGTTCTATGGTCACAGGACTGTCCCCTACCGTCACCGAAGCAGGCATTCCCGACACCTCCGGAGCGGCATTATCAGGAAATATGAACATCGCCGGATACCAATAGTTGCTTATCAGTTTCCACTCGGCATTAGGTGTTATCGAGCTACCGTCGTCGGTATAACGGCGGTAAATCCAGTTCTTATTGGCTATGTTGCTCCCATAATAGAAATGGCAGTACAGTTGGTCGTCGACAGGACTCACGCGCAATGACGAACTGTAAAACCACAAATCACCGTCGATGGAAGAGTTATATATCAGATTCGTATAATCACGGTCTATATCATAACGGTACAGCATACAGTCAGAAAACCACACTGCCTGTCCTGCCGACGGATCGGCATAGGTGAAATACAGCACATTGCGTTTTGCCGAAGCTGTGAGTTTACCGGCAGTCCACGCATACCACGATTGCGGCACACCGCCTATATACAGTTTGCGTGTCTCGGTCTCGAGCGTGTATGGGTCAATACGCAAAAGCCCGCTTCCGTCCCATGCGCTACCGTTGTTGCCATAGGGATAGTGATCCAACGGCACTCCATATTCATTCACCTCGTTAGGGTCAGCGAGATTCATACCCGCCCATAAGGAACCATCGGCAGCCTGCACCATGGTACTGTAGCAACCTTTTATGACATGCACTATTCTATCGGTTTCGGGATCTATTACCAAAACTCCCTCATCCTGTTTTATGGCAAACACATAATCTTGCGTGCGTATCATTGAACCAATCTGATTCTGATACAATGGTCCCTGTCCGTCTATATTATTTTCATCGCCGGTCATCAGTTCATTTTCGGTACCGGGAATCCTGCCTACGACAGTAAGCGTGGATGTGTCAAGTATGTATATTCCGTTGGAAGTACCGAGATACACTTTTTCAGGTGTCACCCCGCAACAGGCACGTCCATCGCCCAAGGCAGCCCCGCTTATCACGCCGGTCTGCGTATTGCCGTCATCGCTCGCGCTTCCATCGGGATTTATCACCGGAAGCTGCGCGAGACAACGCATGGTACGTGCGTCCACCACCGTGAGACGGCCGCCGGCAACACTCGCCCCGGGGTCCTTATGCTGCTTCGCCATAATATAAATCCGGTCGCCGAACACCTGTCCATACTGTGCCGTACATCCGAGTTCCAACCCGTTTACGGCTTGAAACACACGATAAAACACCTGGTTGTAAGGGTCATCCTCATTGTCGGGATACCACATGTTGATTGTGGAATTCTGATGTCCGTACCAATCCTCATTGAGCACGAACACTCCCGATGCGAAGTCATCCTCGTCAAATGCATACACATTACTGTAGCATACGCACACAAACGCAAATAGCAGTAATACTCTCTTCATAGCAAATTCCTTTTTCATTATGTATTTGTGATTACAGATTAGGCAATGGGGTGCCATCCGGTATATGCAGGTCCTCGGCACGCGATATCTCGGTTGACGTTTCTCCAAGCCAGCCGCACTGCTGGTTCACACCCGTATATACCCTTATGAAATCCACACCGTTGAGATGCACCGGATATCCGTTGGAATCCACTTCCCAGTCAATCTTAAAACATGACAGGTCTCCCTCGGTATTGGGGTGATTGTCCACATATCCCCACGGATAGCAGTACAGTACGTAATAGTTGCCTTGATGACTCTCATCCACACCATTGTTGGCAAGACGTGTACCGGTGAAACTCATCACATCAGTATCAATCCACCGCGGCCAATAGTCTTGGGAATGATACACATTCTTCTCCACATAACCCACACCTCCGTCACTGCCTTCATACCGTATATACTCAGCATCAACGATACTCCCGTTGAGCTTCACCGGTTCATGCTCCGGAGCCGGACGGAAATAAGTCACATTGTAATTATGATATGTCAACGGACTGGAATACTCGCTGCCGGCAAGTTCATACCATGGGTCGTCGGGCAAACCGTTGCCGTTGCAGTCCACTGATACCATCACGATACCCGGTTCCGCGCTCCCGCCGGGTCCCGGAGCGTCAGGATTGGGATTGGATGCGGAATAAAACGAGTTGCCATCTATACGGAAATCATACTCACCGGGAATATTGACTACCGTATGGTCAAATGCAAATGTCACATAGCCGCCATAATTGCCCAACGACACCAGTACATCATTCTTGCCGCCGATGCATTCAAGTACTTTCCGGCACATATCGGCTTCGGTATCGCCCTCATCATACTTAGGCAATTCATTTATAAACTGACCCGGAGCCGGACGGTATTCCAGCACATCGGCTATGTACCGGCTATAGGATACATCCTCATCCCACACACGTATAAGCGTGGTATGCTCCACCGGATCGCTCGTTGATGCTATTCGCAATTTCAGGGTGTAATCACCGGCTGCGGGGGCACAGAAATAATAATCCCTGTCAGTACACACTACCGAATCAGCCCCTGATGCATCGGGCATAGTCCACAGATAACCGTCGCCGGGATATTCGGGATGCAGCCGGAGGGTGCGCATACGGTACACACTGTACACATCATCTATGCCGAGGTTCACCATTGGAACATCGGACTGACATCCTACCGCCAATGCTATTATCAGCATCGCCACAACATATCTGACCAACCATCTCATGATTTTACTCTTTTAAATTCATTCATACAAAAACACCATGTGAGCCGGAATGTCACCGGTGCGTACACTCCATTTACGTCTGCCGTCCCGACTGTAACAATGCAGCGCGCCGCTCGATACATAATTCTTGGCATCCGTCACATAGATGTCGCCATTTGCGGGATTTATATTTATGCCGTAGGGTATCTCGATATCCGTTTCGGTTCCGTCGGTAATGAACGAGTTTGACACCAGCTCCTTGGTACGTACATCTATTATCCCGTAAGTCACTATATTGCGTTCAAGGGCATAACTCCATTCTGTGGAATAGAAATAAAGCGAGTCGCCATAAATGCACATCTCCGTACATGGTATCTTCAATGTATCGGTAACCACCATATTGCTCGACCACTTGCTTTCGCGCTCAAGCACAAATATCTTGGAATGAATGCCATTATAGTCTCCGCGCGACGTTACCCACAGCTTGCCATAGCGGTCGGCACGGATACGATGCAGATTTATACCCACAGGTATCTTCTGCACCTGCTTCATGCCGTAACGTTCCACCACCGACACCGTGCGGTCATAATTGGGCACACGGTAACCGCCGGAATTAGCCACATATATATACTCACCCATTATCTCAAGTTCGTCGGGTTGATAACCCACCGTGCATTTGCCGGTTATCTCAAGTGACGCGGTATCCACACGGTACACGGCGCCGAGTTGCGCATCGGGATCTATCTGCACGGGACCCACATAAGAGGTCACATAGGCACAGTTGCGGCTGAACTTTATATACCTGCAATTGGGTATGTCCACCTGACCGATACGGCGGAGAGTACGCGCGTCCATCACCTCTACCTTGTGTGAGCAGTTGATTACGGCATATATCCTGGAGCCGTAAATCTGGATATCGTTACCCACATCGCCAAGTTCCTTCACCACCGACGGATTACGCTCGGCATACAGATTGCGGGCATAATAACCGTTGCGGAAATCCACAAAATCTATCGAAGCCTTATTGGACCCCATATTGCCCTCATTCAGCAGATACATCCCTATAGGGGAGGCATCGGCATCGGGGCCGCCGGGCAACAGGTCATATTCCGTAGGCACAACCAGTTCATCCTCGCGGCATGCAGCCATCACAGCCATGCATGCAATCAGAAAATATATAAGTCTACGCATAATTCATCGTTGTCATATCTCTACCGTAACGCCAAACCGGTAATTGCGCTTAGGCATTGGATAATTGAGTATCACATCATAATCCTGTGCAAACAGATTATTCACCTCCATCGTGGCACGCATACGCACCTTACCCACACTGAATGTCTTCATCAGCGATATGTCGCTTGTGTACCATGGCTGCGTATAATTATAGCGGATATTCTCCTGTTGGTTATATCGGTAACCGGTATAGATATAGGAATAATTAAATGTCCAGCCCCGCCAGCCACCCATCACTATCACAGAAAAACTGTTCCATGGAATATACGGTATCTGATGACGGTAATAATTATCGGCTGGATTAGTCACATCGATGGCTTCCTGATAGGTGTACTGGAATTTGCCGGTGAGATCTATGTCCGACGGCAAGCGGAACGTAAGGGTAGTCTGGGCATCGATACCGCGTATGCGCACTTTCCCGAGGTTAAGCATGGTCCACCTGAACTGCTGTCCTTTCGGGTAGGCTACAATCTTATCGCGCACTTCATTGTAATAAGCATCAACACCGATACTGAAAAAACGGAACAATCCTGCGGTACGCGAGATGTCGTACAGCACACCGGCATTATATTGGATGGCGAGCTCAGGCTTGAGATAAGCATTGCCCATATCGGTATAGTACAGGTCATTGAACGTGGGCATGCGGTAACTGCGTTTGTAGAACGCACGTAACACCAGATTAGGGCGGCGGAACGGTTTGTATGAAACGAACACTCCGGGGGTAAATTTGAATTTGTCAGGAGCATTATCCCGGTCACGCTTCTCCTCGTTGACCATAGTCATGAGCGCACTCGCCTGCATTTTGAAGCAATTGCCCAGCGAGAATGCCGTGGCAGTCGACAGCCAGTGGGTGGTACGACGCACCGACATGTACTCACTCAGACCGTTCCACTGGAAATCATAAGCCGCCGACCATTCCCAGTTGGGGAATATCGTAACGCGGTTTGCCCATGACAAGTACACCTCCTTTTGCTTATAGGTATTATCTACGTGTATCAGTTTGTCGTCATTATTTACATAGCGGGTATAATCGTAGGCATATTTTGCATTGACTTTCACCGCCCAGCGCGATGTTACGTCGTATTCCCACATCGCCTGTGCGAATGAATTGCGGTCCCACAGACGTTCACCGCGACGCCACACGTTGTTCACTATGGCACCCGGGACACCGCGCTCCGAATTATAATGGTACACAAACGCTTTCCATCGGCCTTTTGGCAGAAACCCGTGCAATCCCGCTTCGAAACGGACCGCGTCGATGTCGCCATTCTGCCGCACAGCCGTGGTGTCATAGGCAAGCTCGCCGGATGGCGTGACACGCCGGTACCGGAACTTGTACTTACCCGATGCATTGAGCCACTCGCCGTTGAAACTGAAACTGACTGTGTTGCTGAGTTTATAATCAAACGTAATTGCGGCATTGAACAAATCAAACGAACCTGCACGCAAGCCCACTTTAAGACGCGATTTCTCCCCTTCGGCAAACTGCGGGAAGCGGGTGGTCAGATATATCGACCCGGCGGATCCAAACTCGCGTGCCGACTGGAATATCTCACTTTTCTGACCGTTATACAGGCTCACAGCCTCTATATTGTCAAGCGAGTATTTTCCGAGGTCCACCTGGCCGTTCTGGGCATTGCCGAGCTCTATTCCATTGTAGTACACTCCCATGTGATTGGTGCCCATGGAGCGTATATTCACCGTCTTGATTCCGCCCACACCTCCGTAGTCCTTGAGCTGCACGCCCGAAAAGTAACGCAATGCATCGGCAACGCTGTGCGACCGGAGTCCATCAAGCTCCTTGCCTTTAAGTGTCTGGGCAGGAATCACATCCTTGTAACTTTGAGCCGTCACCGTCACCTCGTCCAGACGGCGTATGCTGTCGGGCGGAGTCGTGGCTCCACACAACATCCCTGTAAATGTAAGAGAAATAATAAGATTGGTTCGCAGGTTCATCTGTCTACACATATTGACTGTAACTTTTTCCAATAGCTACCAGTCAATAGCATGTCGAATACGAGTCCTCCGATTGCGCCATACCACCGACAGATAATTGTGCCTGTACATTCGGTCGGTAAGCAGCGGTACACGCTACACGGACAGATGGAATCCTTTTCGCCAGTGGCTCGTCCTCGCAAGCCATCAACCGATAGCGCTCCGGCAGGTCTTCTGACTCGTTTCCATCTTCTCCGATTGCCTTCCCGGCCCATGAATGACCAGTGACATGCCCTTGTTCAGAGCTCGTATCGGTGATGTTGCTGAAACTCACAGCAGCGGGACTGTCCGGGATTCTCACCCGGTTCCCTTTTAAGCCGCTACCGCCATCATGGCGGATTACAGCACCGTTGCATCGGCAAAGGTAAATACTTTTCAGCTACAAACCAAAAAATTAACACATTCCGCACACCGTTAAAATATATCGCGGACTTTCACGTTCATCAATTGTGAATATATATGATATCCGACGTTACGGCACTGCTCTGTTCCTGCTTATATCCATAGCGGTGGTGACTCTGTTTCTATATTTTTCCAATTCGCTCGTGGGCGACCTTGCCGAACAGGAGCGCGCGCGCATGCAAATCTGGGCGGACGCCACCAAAGAGATTGTCAACATCAATTCCGGCTCGTCCGACGCCGAAAGCGCCAACATAGATTTCCTGCTCAATATCATCGAGGGCAACACCAACATACCCGTGCTGCTCACCGACGATGACGGCAATATAATAATGCACCGCAATTTCCGGCTGCCCGAGCCGGTCGACTCGCTCAATCCGCTTTACATCAGCGACGCCAACGCTCTGTTTCTCAACCGCAAGCTGTCGCAACTCCAACGCTCGCCCAATGTCATACACATAGCCATCGAACCCGGCACCGTACAGCATCTCTACTACGAGGACTCCACGCTGCTGCGCAACCTCAGCCGTTACCCCTATGTGCAACTCATCGTCATGGCAGCTTTCGTGTTTGTGGTGTACTTCGCGGTATCATCCACCAAGAAAGCCGAGCAGAACAAGGTGTGGGTGGGGCTATCCAAGGAAACGGCGCATCAGCTCGGCACTCCTATATCATCGCTCATGGCTTGGGTGGAACTGATGCGCGACATGGATGTGGACCCGGAGATGGTGACCGAGATGGACAAGGATGTCAAACGTCTATCCACCATAGCATCGCGATTCTCCAAAATCGGCTCACAGCCGCAGATGGAGCGTGCCGACCTCAATTCGGTGGTCGACAAATCGGCAACATACATGTCCACCCGCATCTCATCGCGCATCTCCCTCACCGTTCACCAATCGCCGCAGCCGCTCATGGTCAGCATGTCGGCTCCGCTCATCGAATGGGTCATGGAAAACCTCATAAAAAATGCAGTTGATGCCATGGAGGGGCGCGGGTCCATTACCGTGACCACACTGCACGAGCACGACAAGGCAGTGGTTCTGGTCAAGGACACAGGCAAAGGCATGAGCCGCAAGATGCGCAAAACCGTATTCAACCCAGGATTCACCACCAAGAAACGCGGATGGGGACTCGGGCTTACACTCGCACGACGCATCGTGGAGCAATACCACGGCGGACGCATATTCGTGAGCGATTCCGAACCCGGGCTCGGCACCACATTCCGCATAGAATTGCCCCTCAACACCTGACCATCCATCCCATTCACGTCTCGTCACCCACACCCATGTCACAGCTATTCATATCCGACCTCGACGGCACCCTGCTCAACCCCGACAGCCGCATATCCGATTTCACGGCGCAGACCATCTCGCAGCTCACCGACCGCGGCGCGCTCATAAGCGTGGCAACCGCACGCACACCCGCCACCGTCGACATCCTGCTCCGCCACACGCGCACATCCATCCCCGCCATAGTCATGACCGGAGCCGCGCTATGGCACCGCGACACGCGCAACTATACCGACGTGCATCACATCGACCCGCACACGGCTGCCATCATCACCGACACCATGCGGCGCAACGGCATCACACCATTCATATACACCATAGCACCCGACGGCATAATCCACACATATTACAACGGCGCGCACACACCCACCTCCAAGGAACAGAAATTCATAGACCAACGCAGCCACCTGCCGCTGAAACGCATGCACATCAACGAACCCGTGCCGCCGCTTGCCACCGACAGCCCCGTACTCATATTCGCCCTCGGTGACAAAAAACGCATCTACGACACCGCCGAGACATTACGCGCCACGGCACAATGCTCCGTCTCGAACTACCTCGACATATTCAACACCGACATAGCCTATATAGAGGTATTCGCCCCGGGAGTATCGAAAGCCGAAGCGGTGACCCGGCTCAAGGAGTCCACGCGCGCACACACACTCACAGTATTCGGCGACAATCTCAACGATCTCCCCATGATGGCTGTAGCCGACGTTGCCGTAGCCGTGGGCAACGCCCTGCCGCAGGTACGCGAAGTCGCCGACGTAGTCATAGACACCAACGCCACCGACGCCGTAGCGCGATATATAGCAGAAAATTTCAAGGAATAGCCGGCGGGGCACCGCCACCGCGGCTTCAGAACAGCACGCGCAGCACATCCAGGGACTTCAGCGACCCCAAAGCCGAATAGTGCAGCGAATAATACCTCAGAATACCGTCAAGCACCGCATTGCGTTCCTGTCGCGACATCTTGAACAGATGCATATTGGCATAATCCATCCTCGCCATCGCCGCCACCACCGCACTCTCGGCAGGCGGCAGATAATTACGGTGCATCGGAGGTGAAAGACGATAGCAGCCATCCTGCATATCAAACACCATCCCCTCACGATAATTGTCCGTATAGGGTTCTATCCCCAGGAATCGCCCCAATCCATACAGAAAACACAGGTGGAAATTAGCCACACGCGACGGTACCACCCCGTCGAGTTCAATCACCGAATAACGGATATAAGCAAACAACGCCTCATCCGGCGGACCCTCGCGCAACACTATACCCAGCAACTCCGCCACAAACAGCGCTATGGCACTCTTCACCGGATGGGCATGGATGCCATGCAGCGGCACCAACGCACGCACATCGCGCATAGTGTGCACCTCGCGACCGGCAGTGATATCAGCCACACACTCCACAAGCCCCAAGGGCATGAGCAACGCACGGCGGCGCGAAGCCTCACGCCCCGCACCCGCAGGTACCGCAAATGCCACGCGCCCGCACTCCGGCGAGTATGCCGTAAGTATCGAGTGCTTCTCGCTATGACGTATAGTACGCAACGCCACTATGTTCAATACACGTTTCACACCTCAAAAATACGTATAAGTGAGAGCAATGCCAAATTTATTTGAGCATTGCCGAACGAGAGTATTTAAGACGCAGTCAAAAATACGCATAAGTGAGAGCAACGCCAAATTTATTTGAGCATTGTCGAACGAGAGTATTTAAGACGCAGTCAAAAATACGTATAAGTGAGAGCAATGCCAAATTTATTTGAGCATTGTCGAACGAGAGTATTTAAGACGAAGTCACAAATACGCATAAGTGAGAGCAGCGCCCAATTTATTTGAAACTTTGCGTTTTCGGGCATTCCATACGGCGTTTCTCCGCAGATATGTATATAATACGGCTACAAAAACTGCAAAAATCGCATTATTTTTCTCAAATATTTGCGCAATTAAAAAATACTCTCTATATTTGCACTCGCTTTTGAGCGCTGTGCGCTGCTTATGGCCCATTCGTCTATCGGTTAGGACGCAAGATTTTCATTCTTGAAAGAGGAGTTCGATTCTCCTATGGGCTACAAATAAAACAAAACATTAAACAAGATACAAAAAGCAATGGCAAACCATAAATCATCGCTTAAGAGAATCCGTCAGACAGCATCACGTCGTCTTCGTAACCGTTATTATGCAAAGACCGTACGCAACGCCGTACGCAACCTTCGCAAAATGACCGACAAAGCTGAAGCTCAAGCAGCTTTGGTAAAGGTTTCTTCGATGCTCGACCGCTTGGCTGCTAAGAACACAATCTCAAAGAATAAGGCATCAAACCTTAAGAGCAAGCTTGCCCTTTACACCAATAAGATTGGTGCCTAAGCTTTTTTCCGAGGCCCATTCGTCTATCGGTTAGGACGCAAGATTTTCATTCTTGAAAGAGGAGTTCGATTCTCCTATGGGCTACACAACCTACAGCACCGCATTTCCGGTGCTGTTTTTTCATATACACCAATATCAATTTCAAACTAATCCATGGACCTGAAGCTCCTCCTCGACACCGAAGCAGCGCGCATCAATCATCCCGACTTCATAGCAGCCGACCCCGTCCAGTTTCCGCGCCGCTACACTTCACTCCCCGACATAGAGATAGCCGCCCTGCTGTGTTCATCCATAGCGTGGGGAAACCGCAAGATGATATGCCGCGACTGCGACCGTATGCTCGCACTCATGGGACATGACCCCTACAATTACGTAATGGACCAAGCCTATGAGGAGCTGCCCGACCAAAACATACACCGCACATTCTTCGCCGCCAACCTGCGCCACTTCCTGCGCGGGCTACACCGCATATACTCACGCTACGGCACACTCAACGACTTCGCCAACGCCCACCATATCGGAGCCGACGAAGCCCCGTCGTGGAAACTGGTGGAGCTGATCAATGCCGAACTCGCCGAAGCCAACGGCGGATGCGGCGATTCGCGATGCCTGCCGCTCAATATGCGCACCACCGCACTCAAGCGAGTGAACATGGCGCTGCGTTGGCTTGTTCGTAATGATGGTATCGTGGACATGGGCGTATGGAACGCCATAAAACCATCGCAACTCTACATTCCGCTCGACGTACACGTGGGCAACACCGCACGCGAACTCGGACTTGTAACCCGCAAAGCCAACGACCGCCGCACCACCGTGGAACTCACCGAAACCCTGCGTGCCATGCGCCCCGACGACCCTGTATTCTACGACTACGCCCTATTCGGCATAGGCATAGGTATAGAGAAAGCGATTCAAAATTCCTGATTATTCATTATCTTTGGAAACGATATTCATAAACACCGACACAATACAGACATGAAACGCATACTCTTCACCCTGATTATGGCGATAGCCACATCCATGGCTATAATCGCAGCCGACAAGGCAGAGATAACATTCGACACCGTAAAACACGACTTCGGCACCATACACGCCGGCGGCGGTACCGTCACAGCCACATACCGCTTCACCAACACCGGCACAGCCCCGTTGGTGATAATCAAAGTCACCAACGGCGGATGCGGATGCACCACACCCTCATACCCGAAAGCTCCTATAGCCCCCGGCAAATCAGGCGAGATAAAAATCACATTCAACCCCTCGGGCCGACAGGGCGAATTCAACCGCGAGGTAAAAGTCACAGCCAACACCAAGAAGAAGCGCACCTCCCTCTACTTCTCCGGCACAATAATACCCTGACCAACGATACTCTCACCGCACCATTATGGCACTCAAGCAAATACTTCTACACGCCGCGCTCGCATGCAGCATGGCAGCATCGGCGACTCCGGTACTCAACTGGCTTCAACCGACACATGACTTCGGCGCATTCCGCGAAGAGATGGGTCCCGTCACATGCACATTCCAAGCCGTGAACACCGGCGACGAACCCGTAGTGGTGCTCGATGCGCGCGCCAACTGCGGCTGCACACGCCCCACCTACACCAAAGCACCCGTAGCGCCCGGCGACACGCTGAAAGTAAGCGTATCCTACGACCCCAAGGGACGCCCCGGACGCTTCCACAAGCAGGTGCGCGTATCCACCAACTCCCCCGCAGGCGCATCCATACTCAACATTCGCGGCACCGTTATCGGCGCATCCAACACCCTACGCTCACGCTATCCCATAGAAGTGGGCAACGCCCGTCTGAGCAACGATGTCACCCCGTTCGGCGAGACACGCAAAGGCCGCGTCGTGGCAGCAGCTGTCAACATCTACAACCCCACCGACAGCGCCATTACCCCATCCGTGGCAAACATCCCCGCATACATCAACGGCATATTCCGCCCGCTTACCATACCTTCAGGCGAACAAGGCATTCTATCCCTGACCGCCTACACCGACCGCTGTCCGCAATGGGGCGTAGTCACCGACTCGCTTACGCTCATCCCCGACTCGCGCCATCCCGAACTTCAGGCGCAGATAGCCACTGTAATCATCATCAACGAAGACTTCTCCGGTCTCACGCCCGAGCAGATGGAAAAAGCCCCAGTGGCACAATACTCCACCGAGTTACTCGACTTCGACCGGATAAACCCGGCAGACGGCAACATAAAGCGCACATTCACCATCACCAACACCGGACAGACACCTCTGCTCATACGCCGCGCCTATACACCCGATGCAGCAGTCACCGTCACCACTGGCTCCACCAAAATCAAACCTGGACATAAAACCACGGTAACAGCCACCGTCAATACCGCCATGATACCGGCAGACACTCCACTCAACGCCCGCATCACCATCATCACCAACTCCCCCTCCAACCCCACCGCCATAATCCGCGCCGTAGGCACCGTTACTAATTAATTAGTAATGAGGAATTCTTTTTACCACACAAATGAAAGGCGACAATATCATTTACATCAAAAGCCGGGCTTTTGCCATTCGCAGTGGCAAAATGTACCAGCACCTCACTGCCGAACACAAAGAGAACATCCTCTCGAAACAGTTTCTAAGAGCAGCGACATCCATCGGTGCAAACGTAATTGAAGCCATCCATTCAATAAGCCAAAAAGAATTCCTTGCGAAAAGCTACATCGCCTACAAAGAATGTGCCGAAACAAGCTACTGGATTGATATACTCCATGAACTGGGCTACATTACAGATTCCGAAGCCACCTCAATGGACAACGATTGCACAGAACTGCTCAAGCTCCTCTCCTCCATAACAAAAACCACCCGCGAAAAACTCTCCGACAAAAAATAATTCCTAATTCCTCATTCCTAATTCCTCATTCCTAATTCCTCATTCCTAATTATCATGCTTCATCCCGAAAACGACCCCAACTACATAGGACTCAACGTCAACTCCGGCGTAGAACAGCCACCCATAGTCAATCCATACCTCACACGCCGCCGGCGCCGCTCGCTCCCCTCAGCCGCCGAACTCGTCGAAGGCATACTCAAGGGCGACATCACCATGCTCAGCCGCGCGGTGACACTGGTCGAGAGCCTGTCGGCAGACCATCAGGCTATAGCACAGGAGGTAATAGAGAAATGCCTGCCGCACTCCGGACAGTCACGACGCATCGGCATCACAGGCGTACCCGGAGCCGGCAAGTCCACATCCATCGACACCTTCGGACTACACGTATTGCGCGACGGAGGCAAACTCGCCGTCCTCGCCATCGACCCATCGAGCGAACGCACCAAAGGCAGTATCCTCGGCGACAAGACCCGCATGGAACGTCTCGCCGTCCACCCTGCGGCATTCGTCCGCCCCAGCCCGTCGGCAGGATCACTCGGTGGCGTGGCACGCAAAACACGTGAAACCATAGTACTCTGCGAAGCCGCCGGGTTCAACAACATATTCGTCGAAACCGTAGGCGTAGGTCAGAGCGAGACCGCCGTACACTCAATGGTCGACTTCTTCCTGCTGCTGCAACTCGCCGGCACCGGCGACGAACTGCAAGGCATAAAACGCGGCATCATGGAGATGGCAGACGGCATAGTCATCAACAAAGCCGACGGCGACAATATACCCCGCGCCGAACTCGCTCAGGCTCAATTCCGCAGCGCGCTTCACCTCTTCCCCCCTACAGCTTCCGGATGGCAGCCCGAAGTCCTCACATACTCCGGCTATTACGAACTGGGCATACCCGAAGTATGGGACATGATCGACCGATACTTTGCATTCGTCACCGAAAACGGCTACTTCGAGCAGAAACGCCTGCAACAGGCACGCTACTGGATGTACGAGACCATCGACGAGCAACTCCGCCGCCACTTCTACGACGACCCCGAGATAGCCACCCTCCTCGCCGACAAGGAATCGCGCGTACTCGCCAACCGCCAAAGCTCGTTCACCGCTGCCCGCGACGTCCTCGCAGCCTACTTCGACCGACAATAACCGCCGCTCACCACCACCGGGAAATTTCCCCTCTGTAACACCGACGTAACCGCACCGTTGCGCCGCCAATCGTCGTGCATGGTACTCTAATTGTTAAATATCCATGAAATCTGTGTAAAAATATTACATATTCATTTTTAAATACTTACCTTTGTACTTAATAAACCAATTAAACAATTTCTATATGAGGAAACTTCTACTTCTATTTCTTTCTTTAATGGTTTGCTTCGGCTACTCTTATGCAGAAACCGTAACAATAACCATGAAAGGTCTCACATCTGACAAAAATGTCACATTCGGGACTACCACATTATCAAACATAGGTTCGTTCCAAAGTGACGGATTCAAATTTGAACCCGGGAAATCCAGCGGCACCGACGCCGGATACAACAAAGCAGGAGATGTCCGCATCTATGCAGGCACATGGCTAACAATTACCGCACCTGCCGGAGCCAACATTACTGCTATCGCATTTAATCTTTCAACGCAAGGGAAGAGTGTCCAACCGGAAGTAACAGTTGACAATGGCACTATAGCCACTCAATCAAAAGGTGCAAGCACCATTGACTGGAGTGGGGCAAGCAACTCCATCAAGTTTACGGTAGCGTCCGGGGCTAACAAGTACGGTACCGGAAGCGGCAACGGTCAACTCGCATTTAATTCGGTAACTATAACATATACACTATCGGATAGCAATGTTGCAGCTCCAACCATTTCATTGGGCGATAACAATATGGTTTCCATCAGCCAGGAAGACGGCGCTGACATATACTACACCACTAACGGAGACACTCCTTCAGCCGCATCTACCCCCTACAATGTCCCCTTTGCCATCAGCGGCAAAACCACTGTCAAAGCAATAGCATACGTAGATGGTGAAGCAAGCCCCGTTACCTCAAAGGCCCTAACTCCCAACACAGTGGCAAATATCGCCGAGTTCATAAACCTCGAACCCACCGAAGCCACTAAAATCAACGCTCCCGTCACCGCCATCTATCAAAACGGCAAAAACCTATACATCAAGGACGCCGATGATAACTTCATTTTAGTATTCGGCACCGTCAGCGGTGCTACCGACGTACAGAATGGTGACGTATTCAGCTTCATCACCGGAACATATTCACCGTTCCGCGGATTGCCCGAACTCGTACCCACCGCAATCGGAACAAAATCAGCAGGCACCGAAGTAGACCCCTATGAGGTAAACCTCACTGACATCGACGGCTCGATGCTTAACCAATATGTTGTATTATCAGACGTAGCCATAACCTATACCGGAACCGACAACAAGTCATACACCATAGCAGATGCCGACGGTAACACACTCGCCCTCTACAACAACTTCTACGATGGCAACACATCAGGCTATACCGTAGTAGAGATTCCCGAAGGCGAAGGATTCACAGTATATGGTTTCGTAAGCACAAACAACGGCACCCCTCAACTTCAACCTATACTGGTAGAAGGCGGCGTGGAAATGGAAACAGTAGCCACTCCCGTTATCAATCCCGAAGGTGGCGACCTCACAATCGGTGACAAAATCACCATAACCTGCGCCACCGAAGGTGCATCGATATACTATACCACCGAGGACGAGACCCCCGATGCCACCTCGATTCCCTACACCGGCGAAATCACATTCTCCGAAGCTATGACCATACGCGCCATAGCCATCAAGGACGGCATGCTCCCCTCCGACGTTGCCACCGCCACCTTCACAGTCTACGACCCCAACAAACTCGAAGCCACTTTCGACTTCTCTAATGCCACAACCCTAACACAGCAGACAACCAACATAGAGGCACCTGCCGAAGTAAGCACTGGCACTGAAATTGGTGGAAAAACATTTACCGAAGGCTACATATCAATGACCGTCACAAACCCTGAAAGCGGTTCATCTGCAAAATGGTTCTATGGCTTAAAGAGCGGCTACTCAGCCCTACAATGCCGACTGTATTCCGGATGCAACATTACCGTTTCCGCTATTGACAACTACACCATCAAATCAATTGTATTTACTCAGGACGACAAACTGACTAATGATTGGCCTACATCAACAAAGCTGACCGTAACTACCAATATTGATGGTCAGAGCGGCACATGGTCCGGCAAAGAATGGACTGCACCAGAAAGCGAGAACGTAACAACGGTATCATTTACTCCTACCGCAAAAATGTTCTTCTCCACTATGACTGTGACTTACGGACCTTCAAGCCTGGGTGCCATCGACGACATCTTCGGTGACGCCGATGCCAACGCCCCCGTGGAATACTACAACCTCCAGGGCATACGCGTAGCCGCCGACAACCTCACCCCCGGTTTCTACGTAGTGCGCCAAGGCTCCAAAACCGCCAAGGTACTCATCCGCAAGTAACCCCTACTGATAAATACCGGCAATCTACCGCCGATACATAGCACAATAGGCTGCACGATTCGTGCAGCCTATTGTCATTAGAACCACGACACGCCATTTCCCGTTAATAATATAGAAATAGCTGCCGGATTTTTGAAAACATTTGCTATTTATGAAATTATACCATAAATTTGCAATGAACTATAAAGCAAACTAATATGACTCGAAACATCACCATAGCCAATCCCTCCCCGAAGATGATTCAAGTCTTTAACGCTTTGAGGGAAAAGAAACAGCAACAGATTAAGATGTTGGATAATAAAAAGCAATGTACATTTACCATTGTTGTGTAAATGGATTTATCATTTGACATAAAGAACACAGAGGGCGATCAAATAATGGTCGCCCTTTCGTATTACGATGCTGAGACAATACGCATGTTTTCAACCGACCCGAAGACATTGACTTTAATATTCTATGACGTAACCTTAGTCCGAAAGAAAGGCGATGGATATGTAGGGCATAAAATGCTGTATGCCATATCGGATACACTGGCAAAATTCCTGAATGAAAATGAAGATGCAGTCCTTTGTTTTTATTGCGATTCAGGCACCGACATCAAGCGTAGCCACAGTAACCTCCTGCCGCAGGAATATCGGAGCGCATTATTTTCACGGATGTTCGAATGGTACACAAAATCACATTCAATCTCCGGTTTTATTAATCACCGGGTAAAAATCGAGGACCGCGAAAGGGCTGAAAACACACAGTTCGCCCACTTCATTTGTAGAGAATGCCATCAGGATGCAGTCAATGCCATTGGACACCTTTTGATGGAAAAATAATCTCCGGTAACGTTTTCTATCGAGAATCATCCCGAGATGCCTTTGAAGAGCCAATGCCAATTTTTTTTGGCTTTGCACACAACTTATCCGTATCTTTGTACCGGTATAATAAATCAAAAACTAAAAAACGAAACGAAATATGGCAAATTGGTTTGAATGCAAAGTGCGCTACGACAAGATGATGGAAAACGGAGTTCCCAAGAAGGTCAACGAACCCTACTTGGTCGATGCCCTGTCGTTTACCGAAGCCGAAGCCCGCATCATCGAGGAACAGACACCCTTCATATCCGGCGACTTCTCTATCAACGCCGTGAAGCGCACCAAGATATCCGAAATATTCTGGGACGACACCGCCGACAAATGGTACATGGCTAAAGTAGCCTTCATAACCATCGACGAAAAGACAGCCGTAGAAAAGAAGACCACCACACTTATCCTCGTGGCAGGAAGCGACTTCAAGGGAGCTTACGACAATTTCATGGACGGCATGAAAGGCACCATGGCTGACTTCGAGCTCGTGTCGCTCGCCGAGACCCCCATCATGGACGTGTACAAGGCTAACCTCAGCGGCAACGCATCTACAGCCGACAAAGCCGAGTGATGAGCAGCATAGCCGCCAACATCAGTCGCATCAACGCCACCCTGCCGCAGGGAGTCACACTCACCGCCGTATCCAAATTCCACCCCGTGGAAGCGCTCATGGAAGCCTATGGCGCGGGGCAACGCGTGTTTGGCGAGAGCCGCGTGCAGGAGCTGGTGCAGAAAGTGCCCGCCATGCCGGAGGATGTGCGCTGGCACTTCATAGGCCATCTGCAGACCAACAAGGTGCGCCGGCTCATAGGATTGGTCGACATGATAGAGAGCGTCGACTCCGAGCGGCTGCTGGCTATGATTGACGCCGAGTCGGAACGCGCCGGTGTGGTAACACGCGTGCTCATGCAGCTGCACGTGGCAGCCGAGGAGACCAAATTCGGCTTCACGCCCGACGAACTCACCGACTATTTCCGCCGCCGCGCATTCGAATCGCTCAAAGCCACACATATATGCGGGGTGATGGGCATGGCAACCAACACCGACGATGCCGCACGCATACGCACCGACTTCACACTCATAGCCGACACCTTCCGCACCATACGCACCGACATCGCCCCCGACCTGCGGGGCTTCGACACCGTGAGCATGGGCATGAGCCACGACTACCCCATAGCCGTGCAGTGCGGCTCCACCATGGTGAGGGTGGGCACCGAAATATTCGGTGAACGGGAATATTAGACACGGTCACCGCCGTATAATGAAAAAACAGACGCAAAAAATTCATTATTCATTTAAAATCACTAATTTTATAGCCTGAAAAGAATTAAACTAACTATAAACTAATCTTATTATCATGAGCAACAAATCAAAACAATGGGGCGCCATTATCATTATGATAGCCCTGTTCGCGATGATTGCCTTTGTGACCAACCTCTGCTCACCCATGGCGGTTATCGTTAAGAATCAGTTCGGTGCATCGAACCTCGAAGCCCAAATCGGTAACTATGGCAACTTCATTGCCTATCTTATAATGGGTATCCCCTCCGGTATGCTCATAAAGAAATTCGGTTACAAAGCCACAGCCCTCATGGCACTCGTGGTTGGTATCATCGGTATCTTCGTTCAGTGGATGAGCGGATGGGAAAGCATGCAGAATGCGGCATTTGCCGTGTACCTCGTAGGCGCATTCATCGCCGGTTTCTGCATGTGTATGCTCAATACCGTGGTCAATCCTATGCTCAACATCCTTGGTGGCGGTGGCAACAAAGGCAACCAGCTCATCCAGATTGGCGGTGTGTTCAATAGCGCCGCTGCCGTAGCCGTCTACATCCTCATGGGTGCCCTCATCGGCGACGCAGCCAAAGCTCACGTTGCCGACGCCACACCCGCACTGTTCATCGCCGGCAGCATCTTCATCGTGGCATTCGTGGTTATACTCTTCTCCAAGATTGAGGAGCCCAGCAAACCCGCCACTGTCAAGAAAGCCGTTAAACGCGACAAATACAGTGCATTCTCATTCCGCCACTTCAACCTCGGCATCCTTGCCATATTCCTTTACATGGGTCTTGAAGTAGGCACACCCACTTACATCCTCCAGTACCTCACAGGCGAAGCCGGTGCCGCAACTCCCGGCTTGGGCATGGACGCCACTATCGTCGGACAGATTGTTGCCGTTTACTGGCTCATGATGCTCGTAGGTCGCTTCGTTGGCGGTGCCATCGGTGGCAAAGTATCCTCACGCGCCATGATTACAGTTGCCGCAGGCGCAGCTGTGGTGCTCACCGCATTCGGCATGTTTGCGCCCGCTACATGGACCGTCAACATCCCCGGCATCGACTGGGCTAACGTGAGCATGCTCTGGGCGGAAGTACCCGTAGGCATCTTCGCATTCATCCTCATCGGTCTCTGCACATCAGTGATGTGGGGCGGCATCTTCAACATGGCAGTTGAAGGTCTCGGCAAATACACCGCCATCGCATCAGGTGCGTTCATGACCATGGTATGCGGATGCGCCGTGATGGTAGCCCTCCAGGGATGGGTAGCCGACTTCACCGGATCGTACCTCACCAGCTATTGGGTGGTACTCGGTTGCGCAGCCTACATCCTCTTCTACGCCCTCATCGGCTCGAAGAATGTCAACACCGACATCCCCGTGGATGAAAAAGAGGAAGCCGAGGAGATACTCGACGCCATCTGATAACACGCCACATACTGTAAAAAACTATAACCCGAGGAGGGATGCACCACAATGGCGCATCCCTCCTCTCGTTTACATCAGCTTCATCTCAACAATTCCTGATTCTTGATTCCAAATTCCTAATTATTTCATTACTTTTGCAAAAGATAAACAAATGGCGGCATTGCGCCCGCGTAACCCTATAACCAAATGGACAAAAAGATACTTGACTCGGCAGCCGACAACATTCGTGTACTGGCAGCCTCGATGGTTGAAAAAGCCAAATCCGGTCATCCCGGCGGTGCCATGGGCGGCGCCGATTTCATCAACGTGCTCTATTCCCGATTCCTCGTCACCGACCCCGACGATCCTATGTGGATAGCCCGCGACCGGTTCTTCCTTGACCCCGGACACATGTCGCCCATGCTCTACAGCGCATTGGCTCTATGCGGTTACTACACACTCGATGAGCTGCAGCAGTTCCGCCAATGGGGTAGCGTGACTCCCGGACACCCCGAAGTCGACCCGCGACGCGGTGTCGAGAACACCTCCGGTCCCCTCGGACAAGGTCATACCATGGCGGTAGGTGCGGCTATTGCCGAACGCTTCATTGCCGCTCGTTTCGGTGAAGAATGGGCGCACAAGACCTACGCTTTCATCTCCGACGGCGGTATTCAGGAAGAAATCTCGCAAGGCGCAGGACGTATCGCCGGCTATCTCGGTTTGAGCAACCTCATCATGTTCTACGACAGCAACAAGGTACAGCTCTCAACCGATGTCGACGCCGTGGACACCGAAGATTACGCAGCCAAATACCGCGCATGGCACTGGAACGTGATTGAAATCGACGGTACCGACCCCGAAGCCATAGCCGGAGCTCTCGAGCAGGCTCGTCAGGAGACCGCCCGCCCCACACTCATCATCGGCAACACCATCATGGGCCGCGGTGCCGTGACTGCTACCGGCGAGAACTTCGAAGGAAAATGCAGCACACACGGACAGCCATTGAGCAAATCAGGCGCCGACTACGCCATGACCATAAAGAATCTCGGCGGCAACCCCGACAACCCATGGGTGATACGCGACGAAGTGAAGCAGCTCTATGCACAGCGCCGCGAGCAGTTGCGCGGCATAGTGGCACAGCGCCGCGCCGCACAGAAAGCCTGGGCTGACGCCAACCCCGACCTTGCCGTCACACTCAAGAACTACATTGACGGCGTGCTGCCGGAAATCGATTACCGTGCCATAACCCACAAAGCCAATATAGCCACACGCAGCGCTTCGGCAGACGTACTCGCCGAACTGGCACTCAAGGTTAAAAATATGATTGTGTCGAGTGCCGACCTCGCCAACAGCGACAAGACCGACGCATTCCTCAAAAACACGCACGCACTCACCCACGGTGACTTCTCCGGCGCATTCCTTCATGCCGGTGTATCCGAGCTCACCATGGCAGCCATCATGAACGGCATAGTACTGCACGGAGGTATGATAGCCGCATGCGGCACATTCTTCGTGTTCAGCGACTACATGAAACCCGCCGTACGCATGGCGGCTCTCATGGAGCTCCCTGTCAAATACATCTGGACTCACGACGCATTCCGCGTAGGCGAGGACGGACCCACACACGAACCGGTGGAACAGGAAGCACAGATACGTCTCATGGAGCAACTGCGCAATCTTTCGGGCAAACGTTCCGTATTGGTTCTACGCCCTGCCGATAGCGCCGAAACCACCATCGCATGGCAGATGGCTATGGAAAACAAGGAAACACCCACCGCGCTTATCCTAAGCCGTCAGGATGTGGTGGATCTGCCATCAGTGACAGGCAACCGCTATGACGAGGCCGAAGGCATGCGCCGCGGTGCCTACGTGGTGATGGACGCCCCCAATCCTCAGGTTACGCTGGTAGCCAACGGTTCGGAGGTATCCTTGCTTTGCGACGTGGCAGTGCTGCTTGAAGCCGAAGGCATAGCCGCACGCGTGGTTTCCGTTCCCTCCCTCGGACTGTTTGAGGATCAGGACCCGGAATACCGCAACAGTGTGATACCCGAATGGACACCCGTATTCGGACTTACAGCCGGACTCCCATCTACCCTGATGCCTGTAGTCGGTCCGCGCGGACGCGTATTCGGACTCGACCACTTCGGAGCATCCGCCCCAAGGCTGGCCCGGCCAAGGTGACGGCGATCAGCAAGGGAGCA
>OFFI01000359.1_pt1 | contig 34645 bp, 38 predicted proteins | sample 1521351 | NCBI WGS metagenome assembly OFFI01 (sample SAMEA3504119, study PRJEB24116) | mouse gut metagenome | biome: mouse gut; feature: mouse-associated habitat; material: faeces | place: Denmark | collected 2011
TGAACACAAACTGCCCGCCGATGGTAGAAAGAAATGCCAAGCCCAGAAAAGAACACCAGGTCAGCGCCGGGAACCCGGAAAGCGGATTCTTACTTACCAGCGCATATACAAGAAGGAACGCCGCGCTGCTGAAATAGCTGAGCACCGAATACGCGATCACCCCTGTATTTTTCCTCGTCACCTGCCCGATGAGGAAATACAGGCTGATTACCCCGGCAGAAGAAAGCGCCAGCAGATCCCCGAACAGCGCCGCGCTGCTGACCGCAAAATCTCCCCATCCGATCACCGCGCTGCCGGCAATGGCAATCAGGCATCCAGCCACCGCGCTGGGCCGTACCTTCTCTCCTAAAAACAAAAATCCCCAGAGCAGGGAAAAAAGCGGCTGCATGGACACGAGCACCGTAGAACTTGACACCGACGTAAAACGCAGCGATTCAAACCACATAGTATAGTGGACCGCCAGCAAAAGTCCGGACAGGACGATGCTTGACACCTGCCTGCGGTCAAAGGATGCAAACTCTCTTCTGTTCCTCTCGCTGAACACAAGGAACGGCAGCAGGGCAAGCGCCGTAAAAAGCAGCCGGTAAAATGCCGTCACCGGCGAGGGGGCCGTTGACAGTTTCACAAAAATCGCCGAGGTTGAGAGCGCCGCCACTCCGAAAAATAAGGCAATATAATTTTTCACACCACTACTCGTCTTTATACAACGCATAATAATCGTCCTCTGCATTCTCCATCATCTGCCTGTACCACATTTTGGCATCATCAAGAGCCTTGTTATATACAATCGGCGCCATCTTTTGCTGAAACAGCTCCAACAATTGCATCTGCTCGATCATCCCAATCTCCTCGCCACGCTCGTCCAGATAAAATGCCTTTATTTCCTCATTAAGCTTTTTCTTCTGGGCATCCGATAATTTTATCTGCGGTAAATATTCTCTCTTTCTCATAATCTTTCTCTTCCTTACTTCTTCTCTGAAAAGTCTGCCGCCGATTTAATCCATGTCATCAGCTCATCGTCGATCTCCCCCGCATCCGATATGAGCAGATGATGCGTCCACCGATTGGGGTACGGCTCCGATGCCGCCTCAATCCGCGGGGATTCCACTCTTTTATCCAGTCCGAACGTCACAACGATATAAGATTCCGGGCAATCCTTCTTCTTCCTTAGCCCCGCAAATGAAACGCATGCGAACAGATGCCTGTTGTAAAAAGAAATCTGGCTTTTCTGCACTTTAACCCGCACATTCTCTATCTCCCGGAATATCCGGCTTTCCAGCGTTTCATACAGGGGAAGGGCATCCTTACGTTTGTCAAAAAAAAATAATATATCTTCCGTCATCGTCTCAATCCTCTCCAACTCATTACAGATAATATTCTATCACTGACAGCAGCAGAAACACAAGCGATGAGCGCAAAAATATCCCGCAAATCTGTTTTAGCAGACAAATTCGTTTACTTTGTCATCCAGACAATACCAAAAAAGCCGACTGCCATCCAGACAATCAGCTTTGCATATAAGTTGGATTTTATAATTTTGCAATATACTTTCCTTTTTCAGCATCCGGAATTTTCAGCGCCGCCATTGCCTGCTCTGCACTGCACTTCATCGTTTCCATCAGATTCCTAATTGCTTCCAGCAAGGTTTCTTGCTTTGTTTCTTCAAAATCTTCCTTCATCAGTTCTTTCAATGCATCACACATAACTTTATCGCACTTCCTTATTGCCTCATAAATCTCCTTATTAGCAGAAACACTGACCTGTAGAACTGCATCTACATTATTTCTGTCACCTGGTTCAGACATCTGAACAGCTTCTCTGATAAATACCCTGACATCCTCTTCCTTCACATGTTTTGAAAGAACATGCAATGTCCGGTGTGTTTCTTTATCAAGCTGTCTTGTTACTACTATCTGCGTATCAAACAATGCCTGCTTGCCACTAATATAATATATTCCCGGATAACGCTCCTTAATCTCCAATCCAAGATTTTTCATTACTTCAAACATTTCTCTTGGATAACTTTCCCTGAAAATCGAGCAAGCTATCAGTTAAATATCAGTTCATATGAAATCCCTGCACTTACTCCACTGTCTCCACAGTGACAGACACCTCATCCCCCGGCTGTTTTCCTATCTTGCCGCGAATATCTCTCCGTATCCCGATGATATAGCACACAGAGCCGTCCGAATTTTTCACACCCATATTGACGATGCTCCCGCAGTACGGCTCCCCGTCAAAAGCCACATTCACCTTGACTCTCCCCTTGCCAAATTCCTCCCGGATGTCATGCGGAAAACGTATATATGCGCCTCCCTTGTCCGGAACCGGTTCAATCACTGCTTGGAATTCATAAACTTTCCGGCTCATTTTTCTTTCCTCCATTCTATAGCATCAGTCCTTCTGCCCCCGGACTGCGGTATAACGGATGTGGGGCATATCCACGCCGCGGTAATGCTTTGTCCACATATCTGCCGCCGACATGCCGTTTCTCAAGGCGACTTTCTGGGAGGCGGCGTTCGTATCCCGGATAATCGAGCAGACCTCATCTGCCCCCAGCGTCTCAAAGGCATACTCCCTGCACGCCCTGGCGGACTCTGTGGCATAGCCTTTGTGCCAATATTCCCGCCTGAACAAATAGCCAATCTCAAGCACTTCCCTGTCCTTCCACTGCTGCATCGTCAGCCCGCACTGTCCGGTCAATTCCCCGGTTTCCTTAAGGCAAACTGCCCACAACCCATATCCCCATCTCCGATAACGGGAAATCTGCCTGTCAATCCATTCACGCACTTCCGAGTCGCTAAATGCTCCTTCATACGCATACATCGTCTCCTCGTCCTGCAAAATTTTGCAGATTGCGCCAAAATCAGACTGAGACATTTCCCTCATATATAATCTCTCAGTTTCAAGTATCATATTCTGTTTCTCCTCATTTCCAAATGGATTTCCTGCTCCTTCATCCCCAAATACTACATATTTACAACAATAAGCAGTACAAGAAGGACAACCACAGCCGCCGTTCCAACCGCTGCAAGGATATTTAAAATCCTGACTGTCTTTTCTCCCAGTATTTTTGAGCAGACAGCAAAGATCCCGATGCCGATAATCCCGCCCAGCGTATTGCCCAAAAGATCTGTAATGTCACTTGCACCAATGGCAAAGCAATACTGCAGCACTTCATACATCAGGCTCACCGCAAAGACAGGAAGAACCTTCATGATAAAACTCATTTTCCTATCCAGCATGGAAAGATACGTTCCGAATGGAATAAAGACGGCAATATTCAAAATAACCTCCGACATATCCGCCTTCCCGTTTACGATCAAAGACCCCGCAAACGGGATAAGGTTTATGCTGCGGAGGTTCATTTGCCGGAGAAGTCTTATATCAAGCTCCATTTTAAACAATATAATCCACGTCATCACAACCAGATACACAATAAGCAATCCTAAAGTTACATTTTTTGATCCCGTTTTTCTCTTCCCTTTCATCAGGCCATCTCCTTTTTCATCAAAGTCTATGACACTATTATATCTTCATCCGAAAAGGTACTCAAAGCGGTATTTTCTTAATTTACATTAAGATTTTTTGAATGCTTATCTTGATTTCTTCTTCCGTGTTTAATAATCCAGTCCTGTACCTTGCTCTTCCCCGTTTTCTCCCATTGTGAAATAATAAAATCGGCTTTCTCAGGAGCGTCCTTATACAAGTCATTGAGATTATTCCCTACGCTTTTCTGAACGAATCTTTCCGGGTCGTCTTTTAACTTTGTAAGAATGGCTATGTATCTTTCAAACTCATCCAGCGCAACCAATAATTTTTGCGACCAGGGCAGCCGGGTCCTGACCCCTTCACTTGCAAGCCGCCTAACATGGACATTTTCATCGGATGCCCATTTTATCAGCTCGTCCATTACTTCTTTCGGATGCTCCCGCAGCAATGGGCGGACAGCAAATTCTCCGGTAAATCTTTTCGTTAATTCCCTCAAAAACGAAAGCGATAACACCCAATCTTCATTTCCGCATCGTTCAACGTATCTGCCAACAGGCCATAGCCACCATCCCAAATTGTACATTCCATCCGGCCCTTCCAGTTCAGGCCCCAGCATATTAAAAAATGAATGAATATTCTTTGAATAATCGTCTGGCATGCTTTCTTGCATAGCATCCACAATGCAGTCAAGCCTTGCAAATAATTCTTTGTCCTCCAGCCTGCCTGTCAAAGAATGACAGAAGTTTTTTTCATCAAAGTCCGGCATCACCGAAAGTATTTTTTGAGAAAAACGGAAAATGTACTCATCATTATAATGGTCTTTATGTTTCATATTCATTTGCTCCTTATCCGCTGAAATTTCTGTTTGGGAAAATCCTGTTTTTACTTCTCTTTCCTTTTCTTCCACTCCTGCGCCAATATGTCCTTCAGCACCAGAAACGCGTCCAGCTCGCTATACCCGTACTCTGCTTTCAGCTCATCCAGCATCTCCCTGAGCCGCATCCCATAATTGGGGATGTTGACTTCACTCTGATACTTAAGGAGGATCGGATACTTCTTCCCCCACGCCTTCGTCCAGTCCACCTGCTCATCCTTCTCTACGCTGGACTTCTCAATGGCCTGCTCAATCTCCTTCATGTCAATGTCAAAGTCGATCAAATCATCCAGCGACACACGGTATAGCACAGCCATCCGCTTGGACTGACGGATATCCGGGAGTGTCTCGTCCGTCTCCCATTTGGAAATGGTCTGCCTGCTCACTCCCAGCTTTTCTGCGACCTCCTCCTGGGAAAGCCCGCACTTTTTCCTGGCATGAAATAAACTGTTTCCTAATCTCATCATTATCATCTCTTCTGTTTTGATAAGAAAAGTATACCGACAGGCCGTCATCATACCGGCAGGCCGCCTCCTCGCTGACTGCCATCACCGGGCTGTCAGAATATGTCCACTTCCTCATATCCAGCGCCCCCGGCACAAGCTCCTTCACCATCATCGCCGCCGGATATTTCCCTGTCTCCACACAGATATTGTATTTCCGGCAGCTCCTAAATCCCCGTCCAACATAATTGGAAGGGTTTCCAAAGATAACGATAACCTCATAGCCAAGCTCCCTCGCCCGTTTAAAAGAATGTTCCATAAGCATTTTCCCGTACCCCTTCCTCTGATACTCCGGGAGAATACTTACCGGCCCGAAGGTCAGGATGCTTTTCTCTTCCCCCTGTTCATCGGCCAGCCTTGACTTTGTATACATGATATTTCCGATTACCCGTCCGTCAAGCTCCGCCACGAAATCCAGCTCAGGGATAAAATCCTCATGCCCCCGCATAATATGAACAAGATAATGCTCTACGCACCCCGGCATGTACATATTATAAAATGCTTTCCTGGTTATCTCTTCAACAATCTGATAATCTCTTTCTTCTTCATTTCGAATCTGAAACATACTAAAAAACTCCTTTTTCACCTTAAAATATTCGATCGTTTCCGCACCTTAAAGTGGCATAAGAATTATTTTTCCGGAGAAACTATTCAAACCATGCCACCGCCCGAATCGGCGACCCATCGCAGTTCTCCAGTTTCAAAGGATAACAACTGAACCAGAAAAGCTCATTTCCGCACAATTCCAGATTTTTAAGATTTTCAATATTCACGATATCGCATGCCTGAAACAGTTTCTTATGCCTTGTCAGGTTAATATCTGCAATGGGATCCAAACCAATTACATCAAAACCGATGCCTTTATAATTTCCCCGTATAATATAGTCCAGGACTTCTTCATCAATACAGGGATAGTCGCCAAAATACCCTGCCGTTCCCCAGCGTTTATCCCACCCCAGATTAAAGAGCAGAAAATCCGCTACATCTGCTTTAGCGCCGTATTTTCTGATATCATCCATAGTTATATCCTGGCCTTCCTTAAGCGCCCGGCAGTCAATCACAAGAGCTTTCCCGATAAACTGCTCCGCCGGAAACTGATCCAGCGTCGTCCTGCCTGCAAATAAATGTGCAGGCGGATCCATGTGCGTTCCGGTGTGAGTGTACATCTGCAGGAGGGTTTCCTTAAAACCATCCTTTTCATAGCTGTTTGCCGGAATAAGTTTTGGCGTGTCCGTTCCTGGATAAACCGGCATGTCTTCCTTAATTGTGTGAGTTAAGTCTATGACTTTCATGATTTTAATCTCCTTTTTCAGTACAATAAATTTCTCTTACAGCGTCAGTCAATTGCCTTTACCCCTTCTTCATACAATTTTTTAAGGTTTTCAAGCATATTATTCAATATTTCCGGAGAATGCCCTTCCCAATTGATTACTTCGGCAACGATTTTTAACGGATGTTTCGATCTGTAAGATTTTGTCAGGTTTCCAGGGAATTTCTTATCTGTAACATTGGGATCGTCTTCAAAATCTCCTGTTGGCTCAACAACATATATTCTCTCCTTGCCAGCTCCCTCTGCCAGTTCCGCCCCCCCCCCAATTGCCGCATCCCCAAGATTTTTCAATCAGAAAGTCAGACAACATTCTCACCTAAGATTATTTTAGGCATGGTAGTTAGACACCGATTCCAGCGTCTATAAAATTTTTCTACACCAAGCTTAGATACTCTTGCGTGTGTTTCTTCGTTCTCCAACACCCAATATAAGACATACGTCACCTTGCCTACATTTCTTGTAAGGCGTACAGGTAATTCACCATCCTTAACAGCATTAAAGTCCTTTTGCCGATGGGTACGTTTTATATAATGTACATCTATGACTCCGTCTTGCTGCAAATAAAATTCAGCCACTTCTTTCATCAGCTCTTCAATTTCATCCAGTTTCGTCAGTTTTGCCTCATATATACATATTTCATTAAACATAAAATGCCTCCTCAAATACGCAAATCTGCGTTTCCCAACAAGGCATCCGTAATACTTTCCACATCATAATCCGGCGCATATTGTTTTGCCGCATTACAAATGTCCTGTATCACGCCCTCTTCCTCCTCCAGCATATCCGCAATATCTACTGCGTTCATACCTTTGGTAAGTTTCCTGCATACCTGATTCACCAGGGTCATCAGGCGGCCTTCTTCCTTGCCTTCTTCCCGTTCATAATATTTCTCTTCCCATGCCTGCATATACTTCACCCCAATCTCTTCGTTAAGCTTTACCTTACAGACCTGATTATGTATGCGCTTTACCCTCTCGCTCTTTATCTCTTTCGCTGCCTCGTCGGTAGAATCCTCCACATAATTCAGGAATTCTATAATCTCTTCCCGCACCTCATCTGCATTTTTCCCTTTTGTGTTGAGGAATATTTTTACCGTTCCGTCCAGAAGGCTGCACTCAGGCACTTCCCTGCATCTGTTTTCAAATGTGTAGGCATATTTCCCATACCCAAATAAATCAAAAGTCATAATCATAATGACATACGACTGGTTCAAACAGGTATAATCCGGAATTTCCGGCTCCAGCAGGCTCGTGTCAATCAGCGACTGGTAATACCTGCTCCGTTTTGCCAGATCTGCCATTCTCTTGTTCTGCATCTCTGTGTTATAGATGCTTTCCTCTTCATCCATCGCAAATACATCCATCCGCACAGAGCGAATCAAAGGCGACACCCTGAGCTCTTTCTCCGTCTGCGGCTGGTCCAAAAGGGGAATCTCTTTTCCAAAGATGGCCCCCAGTACATCCTGATAAGTCTCTTTGTCCTCCATCACTTCGTCAAACAGGAAACGTTCTGTAAGGTTTAAATCCTTTAATGGTACAATATTCTGTTTTTTCTTCATGTATCTTCTCCTAAGTCTATCACACGCAAAGTAAAATTAATAGCATCTCTTTTCTGATGAATTAAAAAATAACAGCGCCGCAATCATAGGCACCACTCCCTCGTCTGTCTATTTTAAATATGTTGGATTTTCCGGCGAAATGCCGTTTGTCTGATACTTTTTAGAATTTTGATTCCTGCATTTATAATATCACTGTTCATGTGGATTTACAACAGCAAATGCAAAATGCAGCTAAAACATAGCAAATAATATTGCTCACACAGGACTTTGCATTTACTGCAAAGTCCGTAAAAAAGTGGTTCACAGCGCCTCTTCCTTCCGGCAAAGCACGATCCCCGCCAGCAAAACTACCGGAAAAATTACCCCCGCCAGTATCCCCATCTTAAGGTTATCTTCCAGCGCGCCGGACACAAGCCCGACAACGGTAGGGCCTCCGGAGCACCCGATATCTCCGCCCAAAGCCAGCAGCGCGAACATGGCCGTTCCGCCTTTCGGCAGAGCAGCCGCCGCCTTGCTGAATGTTCCCGGCCACATAATGCCAACCGACAGGCCGCAGACCGCACAGGCAATCAGAGACATCTGCGGAACCGGAAACAACGATATCCCCAGATATGACAAAATGCACAGGCTGCTGCTGCAAACCATAAACCGATCCAGATTAATCCGCTCACCGCATTTCCCGTAGAATGCCCTGGACGCCCCCATCAGCACTGCGAATGCCATAGGGCCAGCCAGATCGCCTGCCGTCTTGGAGATGCCAAGCCCCTTTTCCGCAAACGTGGAAGCCCACTGGCTCACTGCCTGTTCACTGGCTCCTGCACAAATCATCATCACCAGCAGTATCCAGAATATCCTGATGCCAAATAGCTCTCTCACCTTAAAGCCTGTTTCCCCGTCTTCCAACAAAGATGCCATGGGAACTTTTATAAATACCGCCGCATTGGCAAGAGGGATTACTGCCCATATTAATGCCAGCATCTTCCAGTTTTCCGTGCCTGCTGCCTGAAAAAACAGCGTGGAAAGAAGCACTACGCCAACATGCCCCCAACAGTAAAAAGAGTGCAGCATGCTCATTGCCATCTCCTTATTATCCGAAGGACATGCCTCCACTACCGGGCTTACCACAACTTCTAAAAGCCCTCCTCCGGCAGCATAGATCATCACCGCAATAAGAATTCCCGCAAAAGGAGTGTCTAAAAGCTCTGGGAGAACCGTCAGGAGAATCAGTCCTGCCGCTGACAGGATATGAGCCACAATCATTGACACGCGGTAACCTGCTTTGTCTACAAATCTCACTGAAACAAGATCTACCAAAAGCTGCATCCCAAAATTCAGCGTCACTAACAGAGTAATCTGTGAAAGCGGGATATGGTAAGTTCTCTGGAATGTCAAAAATAATAGCGGCACAAAGTTATTTACAATCGCCTGCACGATATATCCCACAAAGCAGGCTGCAACTGTTTTGTTATATTGATTTTTCATTTTCCGAAACTCCTTCCTATACGCCGTTTATTCATATATCAGATACCGTGCCGGAAAATCATCCCTCCATCCCCTGCGCGCCGACCGTCTCAAGTATGTCCAGCGACTTAAACCTCTTCCCCACGTACCTTTCCATGTACTCTCCCACAACTTTTGCCAGTTCTTCAAGCACTTCTTCTTTCACAACAAAAGTATACAGCTTTTCCACAGGCGTCGCGATGATAAACTGCAAGGTGTAAAGCGTTGACGGCAGGAGTTTCTTCCCGTCGCCGGCCCTCCCGCCGCAAGCGCTGCACACAAGCCCCCCTCTTTTCACGCTGAACACTTTCTCTCTCTGCGTATCCCCGCAGCAAATGCAGGAAAATACCTGGGGTCCTTCCCCGTTGACGCTGACTGCCTTAAGCTCATAGATATGGCGGATAAGGCGGTTGGGAACATTAGGATTCACAAGAGCCCGGAGCGTCTGGTAAAGAAGTTTCAAAAGCTCCGTCTCATCATTTGCCTCTCTTGCATAGTAATTCGCCAATTCCAGAAAATAAAAGCCGTAATACGCCCCTTCGATGTCCATCCGGAGTTCTTCGAAATAATTGGAAACAGAGGCCGACATCAGCGTGTAAGATGTCCGCCCCTCATAGACTTCAAATGTTCCGAACGTAAACGGGCTGGTAACGCCCACAAGAGCGCTGTTCGGCTTTCTCGCCCCCCTTGCAAAGGCAGAGATTTTTCCCCTCTCCCTTGTCAGCAGCACAACCCTTCTGTCATATTCGCCAATCGGCGCCGATGCAATGACCATCCCAGTCAATGTAATCCGATTCACTGTCTGCATCCCTTTCATAGCATTTCATAATCTGCCCGCAGATTGAAATCCCCCTGTAGTTCAGATAATCCGTTATTTTTCCCGTCTCTGCAAAACGATTCCAGTACAGTTCTTCCATGTTATCACCTCATCTTATGATGCAGGGCCGATTGCTCCTAACCCATGCTTTTAAGATTAGATTCCCCCATGTAAGGTCTGTTCTATTCGTCTTCCCGATATCCAAAATTTTTCATCAGGTATTCGCTGTCGCGCCAGTCTTTCTTCACTTTTACCCAGAGCTTAAGATTTATCTGGCATTCCAGCATTTTTTCAATCTCAAAACGCGCCGTGCTGCCGATCTTTTTCAACATATTTCCTTGTTTTCCAATAATTATCCCCTTGTGGGAATCCCGCTCGCATATTATAGTAGCATCAATATGCATTACTTTATTTTTCTTCTTCATCTGGTCGATGGCAACGGCAATTCCGTGGGGAATCTCCTCATTTAAGGCATGCAGAGCCTTTTCCCTGATAAGCTCCGCCACTATCTGCCGCTCCGGCTGGTCTGTCACGGTATCCTCGTCATAAAACTGAGGGCCGTAAGGAAGGTATTTCATGACTGCCCCCACAAGCTCCTGGGTATTGTCTCCGTTTCTGGCAGAGACAGGAACAATCTCTGCAAAATCATAAATATCCTTATAGGCTGTTATTGCCGACACCACTTCTTCTTTTTTAACACTGTCTGTTTTGTTGATCACGAGGATTACCGGCGTGCTTACTTTTTTCAGCTGCTTTGCGATATGCTGCTCCCCGGCTCCGATGAATGTGGAAGGCTCCACCAGCCAGAGAACCACATCCACCTCATTCAGTGTGCGCTCCGCAATGTTTACCATATACTCGCCAAGTTTATTTTTTGCCTTGTGTATCCCCGGCGTATCCACAAACACAATCTGCCCTTCCTCCATTGTAAGCACCGTCTGGATGCGGTTCCTCGTTGTCTGAGGCTTATTAGACGTAATCGCGATCTTCTGCCCGATCAGATGGTTCATCAGTGTTGATTTTCCCACGTTGGGCCTCCCGATGAGTGTGACAAAGCCTGATTTATAATCCTTTTTCATTCTCTCTCCTTCTCTATATTAGAATCCCGTCACGGTTTCAAAAACTTCACGGTTTTCTTCTATCTTATCTTCCCCGCCGATAACGCAGACCTGGTCTGCTTTTAACACTGCCTCTGCCACGCGGTGGAGGGCGCGGATGTCATCCTGGGTCGCATCCAGTATCTGGTTCCTCTCCTCCCGGATCATCTCCCCGCTCACCTTGTTCATATACAGGCACATGGAACGCTCGCCTTTCGCAACCGGCGTCATAGGCTGGTCGATGCCGCTCATCGTTCCGATAATATATTTCGTCATGTCGCGTTCGCTTACCGTGAAATTCTTAAGGTAGTCTACCACTCCGTCGTAGATTTCCAGCGTACGCTTCAAGTTCGGATCCCGGTAGGACACAAAGTACCCTTCCCCTATCCTGTTAAAGCTGCTCATGCACCCGTATGCCCCGCCTTTTACACGGATATTCTGCCACAGGTAGTCATAGCTTAAGATTACTTTCAATATTTGCAGCGCCCCGGTGTAAGATGCGCCGTTGTCAATAAAATTGCCTGTCTTTGCCACATACTGGACTTTTGACGCTGTCTTAAAGCCCTCATTTTTTTTCTCGCAGTGGATAATGCATCTTGTGTCCTCAGCCTTTCCGTCAAAAAGGCTGTCTTTCAGGGTTCCGATCATCTCTTCCATTCCCTCAAGACCTTGTCTTGACGCCGTATAGCTCACCATCATCCGGTCTGCCCTGAAGATCCTCCTGGCAAGCTCTGAAAGTTTCTGCGTCAGATGCTCCTTTTCCTCTTCATAATGCCCTTCTATATGCGCCACTGTCTCATAGAATGCAATACCGCTTGTCATGTCCTTAAGCTTTGCGGCAGGCGATGCGTAGGACTGCGCCCTCAGCGCCGCCGTCGTATGCCCGGAGGACTGGAACTTCATAAGCAGCCTGGATTTCAGCATCGCTAAAATCTCTTTTATCCTCTTTTCATCGTCAAGCTTTGACGCTGTCAGTATCTCCCGCATCATATCAAATGCAACCGGAAGCTTTCCGTAGAGCGCCTTCCCTTTTATCTCAAAAGTTGCCTTAAATGCTTTTTCCCGGATATTCGTCACATCATTGTAAAGCTCAAGAGACGTTCCCACCCCGCCGGTATGGACGTTTATCTCATTAAACAGTTCGCCGTATCCAAAATGCTCCGTATCAATGATGCCAAGCACAGACTGCAGGATTCCTGCATACGGCAGTTCCTCCTCTCCGACGCACGACATATCAAAAAGCACGTCCGCATAGCCGATTCCATTTGTCTCAATCTCGTGGAAAATCACTGGAATCCCCGCAATCGTAAGCTCCTCATTTATAATCGGTTCAATCTCCCTGGAAATGTCCTCACGGTTCAGCACCGGGATCTTTTCCAGATCTTCCTTGCTCTCCGGCGCAGACTGATATTCTTCCAGAATTTTTGTACGCCTTACCAGCTCCTCAAGCTCTGTTTCTGAAAGTCCTGCCTTATGCTCCTCGAGCTCTTTCTCAAGCTCCGCCTCCATCCGGGCGGTGCGTCCTTTTTCCGGTTTCACGATCACAATTGCGCCGTGCGGATTGTCCAAAAGATAAGTCTGGATCAGTTCTTCATAGTATCTTGTGCCGACCTTCGATTTCAAATATTCAAATGTATCAAGAGCCTCCACATGCATAAACGGCTCCATGTCATCATAAAGCCAGCTGTCGAGAATCTGAAGACCGTACATCAGCCCCTTTGGATAGCTGCCAAAATCAGCCTCTCGGTACCGAAATTCATGATAATTAATGCCCGCTTCAAGCGCTTTCTTATCAATGCCGTCTTTCACAATCCCTGAAAGCACAGATTCTATCAGGCGGATAAACTCTTCCTTCTGCTCCTCGTTGGCATTTTTCGCCACAACAGAAAATATGGGCTGGTAAATCCCGTTGTCATAGGAGCCCATGATATCTTTTCCTATCCCGGCATCTGTAAGAGCTTTTTTAAGAGGAGCTCCCGGAGCGGAAAGCAGCGCGTAATCCAGTATCTGGAACGCAAGGTAAAGCTCCTTGTCAAGGCTTGTGCCAATGACTTTATTATAGGAAAGGAACGTATTGTCTTCCTCCGGCTCATCGCTTGCAATAGAGTAGGCAATAGTATTCTCCTTCATCTCACGGAAGGGTTCCTGAAAACGGATTTCGGAATCTATCTCCATCTTGTCAAAGGAGGATAAGTATTCCCTGTCAAGCCAGTTCAGCTTTTCCTCAATATCCATATCGCCGTACAGATAGATGTAGCTGTTGGACGGATGGTAGAACCTGCGGTGGAATTCAAGGAACTGCGCGTAGGTAAGCTCCGGGATTACTGCCGGATCCCCGCCGGATTCGTTGGCATAAGAAGTGTCCGGGAAAAGCGTATTTAAGACAACCCTGTCAAGCACTCCCTCGGGGGAGGAAAACGCCCCCTTCATCTCATTGTACACAACGCCGTTGTAAGACAGCTTATCCTCCGCAGAGTCAAGCTGGTAGCCCCATCCCTCCTGCCTGAAGATTTCCTCGTGCCTGTAGATATTCGGATAAAGCACCGCATCCATATAGACGTGCATCAGGTTCTGGAAGTCCTTGTCATTCACGCTTGCCACCGGATATACGGTTTTGTCCGGATAGGTCATGGCATTTAAAAATGTGTTGAGAGATCCCTTCACCAGCTCTACAAACGGATCCTTTGCCGGGAAGTTCTTTGAGCCGCATAACACGGAATGCTCCAATATATGCGGAACTCCTGTGCTGTCAGCAGGCGGCGTGCGGAATCCGATGCTGAATACCTTATTGTTATCATTGTTTTTTATATATAGGACTCTCGCCCCGCTCTTTTTATGCTTTAGCAGATAGCCTTTTGACTTAATGCCTTCCAATGTTTCTTCTCTGACCAACTCATAACCTTTTGCATCTCTGATACTCATGTTTATTTATTCTTCCTTTCTGCTGCAATCTGTTTTACCGACCTTACCGGCCGCTCTTTTCTTTTTTCCTGTACAGATGCTCCGCCTTGCGCGCCGGTGACGACGGCAGCCCCATCTGTTCCCTGTATGCGGCGACAGTCCTCCTCGACACGGACATTCCCCGTTCTTTTAAAAGTTTCTCTATCTGGCTGTCGCTGAAGGGGTGCTCCCTGTCCTCTTTTGCTATCATTCGGGCAATCACCGCGCGGATATGCGCCGTGCTGACTGATCCCCCCTCTGTCGGGATTCCTCCGCCGAAAAAGTATTTCAGCGGGTACGTTCCCCATTTTGTCTGGATATATTTCCCTTTCACCGCACGGCTTATAGTAGAGATATTCACCCCCATCTTCTCCGCCACGTGCTTAAGTGTCAGAGGCCGGATTTCCGGCGGTCCTGCCAGCAGAAACTCTCTTTGCTCTTTAAAGATTGCTCCCGTCACTGCAAGCAGCGTATCCTGTCTTTTCTCAACACAGCTTTTCAGCCACTTTGCCCGTTCATAACGCTCCCGGACATACCGCCTCGTTTCCTCATCCGCGCCTGTTTTCAGCAGTTCCACATAATCACTGTTAAAATGTATTTCCGGCAGATAGGCCTGGTTGAGGACGATATCATAGTAATCCTCATATGTGACCAGCGCAAGATCCGCGATGATATATCTTGTTCCGTTCACCGGCTCCCTACTCCTTAAAGGCTTTGGATTCAGACTTCGGATAATCTCCCCTGCTTTCTTTATCTGCTCCTGGGTTTTTCCAAGGCTCTTTCCAATCTTATCCAATTTTCCCTTTGAAAAATCATCCAGATATTTTTCAACAATCTCTTTTGCAGTCGTTTCCCACGGATATTCCGACTCAAGCTGCATCAGCAGGCACTCCTCAAGCCCTGCCGCGCCGATGCCTTTAGGCTCCAGTTTCTTTACAGTTTCAAGCGCCTTTTTTACATTGTTAACACTCGTTTTCAGAACCGCGGCGCTCTCTTTCACATTGTCGGCAAAATACCCTCTCTCATCGAGCCTCTCGATAATATATTCTGCTGCCCTGCGTACCTCCGACGGAAGCCGGTATTCAGACAGCTGAAGATAAAGGTCTCTGTTGGGAGATTCCCTGTCCGCAATCTCCTGCACTCTCTCTTCCTCCTCCGAAAGCCTCCTCTCTATATGCACGGCGGCCAGGCTTTCACCCTGCCACGATGCCGGCGCCTCAGACAATTCGATAATCGGGTTTTCCATGGACTGCTCCGTGATAAATTCCCCAAGCTCCGTATTGTCCATCGCCAATATCTCAAGGCACTGCTGCATATGGGCAGACAGTGTTATCTTCTGTTTTACCTGTGTCTTTAGTTCCATCTTTTTCTCCTTGTACTTTCTTATTTTATACAATTTTTCCGATCTCTACAAGCGATATGGGAAACTTTCTTGTGCAGAGGATGCTTTTTCGTTATAATGATGATAAATCTCATAAAAGGAGCCAATCCATGCCGAACGCAAAAAAAGAAACATTAAAAAAACAATTCCATCTTGAGACAAAAAGCCCTTTATTCCGTCAGGCGCTTGACTTCTGCGAGCGTGTCGCCGACTCTCAGGCCAACGTCCTCCTGACCGGGGAATCCGGCTGCGGCAAGGAAATTGCCTCCCGATACATCCACGCCTGCGGCAAAAGGAGCAGCCAGAACTTTGTGGCCGTCAACTGCAGCGCATTTACAGAAACTCTTTTAGAGTCCGAGCTATTCGGCCATGAGCAGGGTTCTTTTACCGGAGCATCCAAAACCCACACCGGGAAATTCGAGCTTTCCAACCACGGGACTCTCTTTCTGGACGAGATCGGCGACTTATCCCTCACCACCCAGATCAAGCTCCTGCGCGCTTTGGAGACAAAGCAGATTGAGCGCATCGGCAGCAACACAAAACGGGAGATTGACTTTCAGCTCATCACCGCCACCAACCAGGATCTTCCTGAAAAAATACGGAACCGGGAATTCCGGGAAGATTTTTTCTACCGTATAAGCACCATCGTCATCAAGATCCCTGCCCTTCGCCAGCGAAAGGAAGACCTGCCGGAACTTATCAGTTTCTTTTTCAAAAAGATTCAGAAGGAAAATAATATCACTATCCGCGGGCTGGAGAGCGCAGTAAAAGATTTTCTCTTTTCCTATGATTATCCGGGAAATATCCGGGAGCTGAGAAACATCATCGAGCGGATGGTCATCCTCTCCAAAGACGGCGTCGTGACCGAAGAGGCTCTCCCTACCCTTTACAATATCGGCGCCGCACCGGAAGAACATGCCTCAGACGCTTTCTCCACCATCATCCCATGGAAGGAATACAAGCGCAAAAGCGAGAGCGAATATCTAATCTATGTCCTAAAGCAACTTAACGGAAACGTAGCCGAGGCATCCCGAAGGCTGGGAATAAGCTCCCGCCAGATTTTTAATAAGATACAGGAATATAATTTGAGGTGAAGAAAATGATAAATTTCGCAATCTGCGACGACGAGCCGCATATGGCAGAAGAAATCGCGGAAAAGCTTTGTCTGTATATGAAAGAAAAACAGTCTGTTTCCTTTCACATTGATACCTTTCCAGACGGCTCCTCCCTTCTTAACAGCAGCAGGGATTTTGACCTGATCTTTCTGGACATCCAGATGAATGAGCCAGACGGCATGGAAACTGCCAGAATACTGCGGGAGCGGAACTACCGCGGCCTGGTCGTCTTCGTGACCGTCTTAAAAGAATGTGTTTTTGATGCCTTTGAAGTGCAGCCTTTCGATTATCTGCTAAAGCCTTTGGACGACGGACATTTCCGGCGGACGATGGACAGAGCCATGGAGTCTCTAAAGCAGCAGGAAAACAACCGTATCGTCATAAAGAAAGGCTGTTCCTGCGAAGTCATACGCCTGTCCGACATCGAATACTGCGAAGTGCAGGGCCGGAAAATCTACATCCACCAAAGGGGCGGCAGGGTCGCCGACTGCTATGAAAAGCTTGATACCTTCGCCGGCCGTCTGGACAGCCGCTTTTTCAGATGCCATAGAAGTTTTATCGTCAATCTGGGGTTCATCAGCGGATGCGCCGACGGACAGATCACCCTGTCATCAGGCGGGAAGATCCCCGTCTCCAGGCTGCGGGAGCGGGATCTGCGCCAGGCACTTCTGCAATTCATGAAAGAAAGAAGGTGCTGATATGGATTATTTTACACTATTCCTCAATGGATTCTGCCTTGCAATGCAGGGTGGGATGCACTTTATGTTCGTCAGCCGTCTCACCGGGAAAACAGTGAAAATCCGGCACATCGCCTTATACCTGTCTCTCCTTGCCGCCTTTGAATGGATTGCCGGAAAGGTTTCCCTCCCCTGGATTACCGCTATCTTAGGAGAGCTTTTTATCCTGTACGCAGTCAGCCGTTTTTCCCTCAAGAATCAACGGATGCCATCTTTAACCGGAGCTGTTTTAGCCCTCTATATCTCGCAGCTTTCTTTTGGTATCGTCAATTCAGCAGAGTCAGTCCTCTTTCCATATCTGGTTGGGAAACCTTTCCTGTACGCGATAATCCTTCTGGCGACAGCCCTGTCACTTACCATCTGTGCCTGCTGCTGCATCGCTGCGTTAAGATCGCTTTCCCTGGAAGATGCAAAGCTTACGCCGGATAATGAGCCTTTTTTGTTTCCGGCATTTCTTCTCCCGGTGCTGTTCTTTTTTGCAGCGGAATTGTACATTATGCAGACCTCCTACACCAACACCGTATCCGTCGGTTCCTCCTTAACGCTTTCATTATCAGAGGCCGGAAAGCATATCTCACTGCTGGTTTTACAGGCTCTCGGGCTGGGGGCGCTGTTTTGCACGCTCTATGCCTATCGCCGCATCTGTCATGGGCTCCAGGCCCAGGCGGCATTTCGCTCCTTAGCCCAGGCAGCCAGGGCTCAGAAAACGTATGTTGCCGAGGCCAAAGCCCGCTATCAGCAGACAAAATCATTCCGCCATGACATCAAAAACCACCTGTCCGTATTAAACGGCCTGCTAACCAGCGGAAAGTCAGAAGAGGCGGCATCCTATCTGCAATCCCTTAGCATCGCCTCCGACTCCCTGTCCTTCCCCTTCCAGACCGGAAACTCCGCAGCGGATATCCTGCTCAGTGAAAAGCTGGCTCTTGCGGAGGCGGACGGCATCGCGACGGAAGTTTCCCTCGTCCTGCCGGACTCCTGGGGAATCGACGACTTCGACCTGTGTGTAATCTTCGCAAACGCCCTGGACAACGCCGTAAACGCCTGCAAAGCCTTTAACGGAGAAAAGTCCATACATGTCTCCGGCGCTCGTCAAGGTGATTTCTATATGCTGAAATTTAAAAACACCTGCCCGGAAAATTCCTTCCCAGACGGATTTCCCCCGGCAGGAACCGGCCTTTCCAATATCCGGACAGTCGCGGAAAAATATCACGGCGCTATGCTTGCCGAAAAATCCAAAGCTCAGTTCACCCTGAACGTGCTGCTTGACATTTCATTACATCCGGAAGACATTTCAGCGCAAAGAACTTGAAACTTTGCGCCGGGATGATAGTATGAAAGTGTAAACACGAAAATTAACTATATTGAGCAGACAGGAGGAACAGACAATGAGCATCATGATTTCTAATACAATCCGCAATTCGGCCCCTGACCCGGCGCAGACGCCCGCAGTAGCCGAAGGCACAAAAAAAGTAACCGGAACACAGGCCCCGGATGAGGCAGGACGCCTGGACGGCCCGAAAGAAAGCCATCCCCTGGCACCGGTGACGGATGAATATATACCGGAAGAAGAGAAAGAACCGACCGGGCGCTACTGGATGGAAACAGATGAAAACGGCAAATCCAAAATCCATTTCGATGATCCAAACCCGGACAGGGCACAAAAAGAGGAGAAAGCAGACGCTCCGGCAAACGACAGGAAAACTGACAGCGGCAAAAAGCCCGAGACCTGCACCGCCAATAGCGACAAAGTAGACAGGGAGATTGAACGCCTGAAAAAGAAACTGGAGCAGCAGCTAAACACCGAGACCGACGAGCGCAAGATAAAACAGCTCGAATCAGAATTAGCACAGGTACAAAACGAACTGCGCCAAAAAGACAACGACGCCTACCGCCGCCAGCATACACAGTTCACCTACTCATAATCTCAAAACACACAGCCGTCCGTCCGGTTTTGTCAGAGATATGGAAACCGGACGGACAGCGTCCCACTCTAAATCCTACTCAAACACCGTCTGCCCGCTCACCGGTGTCTCAAGCGCCCTCAGCCCTCTCTCCACCAGCTCACGCCGGATCTTTTTACTCTGCTCCGGCGATTTCATCGGGTCGCCCAACGGATACGGAATCCCGATTGCCGGTACGATCCGGTTCGCCCCGATTGTCTTTGAGATCGGAACCACCGTACAGATATGCACCACCGGAATGCCCACACGCTCAATCTCCTTCACCATCGTTGCACCGCAACGCGTACAGGTGCCTCATGTGGATGTAAGGATTACCGCGCCGATATTGTCTTCCTTAAGCTTTCCGACAAAATCCTCGCCGAATGCTTTCGCGTTTCCTGTGGCTGTTCCGGTTCCGGTGGTAGTGATAAAGTAGTCGGCAAGCTCTCCGATCACCCCTTCTTTTTCCATCTCCCGGAGCACGTCAAGGGGAATGACAAGATTTGGGTCTTCCGTGACAAACGCCCGGTCATAACCGCCGTGAACCGTCATAAAGTCCTTCTTATCCATCCTCTCCATCCCTGCAATACTGTAGATGCCGTACTTCGTCGCGCTGGATGACTCGATATGGTCGGGATTTCCTTGGGGAACGATGCCGCCGGAGGTGACAATGGCAATCTTCGTATGCGCCATGTCCGTAACCGGAGCCGTCGGCTCTACCCGGTCAAACTTCGGCATCGGATATTCTGTCGGGCACTCTTCACCTTTACATTTCTTTACAAGCAGCTCGATAGCACGCTCAGAACCACGCTTTTTTGCAAAATAATTCACGCGGATTCCTCTCTCCAGATATCCTTCGATGTCCGGCCCGAGGATTTCCTCGCCTTTCACCAACTTTTCCCCGAGATTCTTAAAGACAGGAACCGCTTTTTTCATGCCGGCCGCAGAATTTTTCGTCTTTATCACAATCAGGTCCTTGCGGAACATGTCGACACCCGGGTTCTCCTCGTACATGCCTGTAAGCACCGGAATCCCAAGCTCTTTTTCCACTGCCTTGCAGATGGTTCCGCAGGCAACGCCGTAACGCCCCGCGTTAAACGCAGGCCCAGCGATAAACAGATCCGGCTCATACGACTTTATCATACCGATCAGCTCTGCTGCAGCATCTGAAAGGTTCTCTCCGAAATAATTGTCACCGCACACAACGGTGGCTGCAATCTCATATTCCTCCCCGAAAGCATCTGAAAGGGCAAGCCCGGGCCCCATGGCTCCCTCGTGAACCTCCGGCCTCATGCCTGCCGCCTCCTCGCCGCCGGCTCCGGAGAAAAAGTTATTGATATAATGTACGATTTTATACTTTGCCATTTTCATTTCCCCCTTCCTAATAAGTGCGAGCGGCCAGTTTGTTAAAGCCGTTTGCGATCGTTGATGCGATAATAATCTGCAGCTCCGCGTCAAAGCTGCCGTCCTCGTTCATGCAGCCTGCGTAGCCGCCAATCTGGCTCTCCACGTAATCCATAGTGCCTATCAGCCTATCCATAGGCGGGAAATGGACAATTAAGTTGCCCTGCCCGCAGGAAACCATCGTGTCCGCCTCCGGCACCGCGTCTGCCAGGGAGTAGGACTTTCCGTCCCGCCCGGGGAATTCATCTGTGATAATGACTACCTTCACGCCTGCCTGGGTAACTTTCTTGCAGTTCATCATCAAGTCCGTGTCCGGGTTGCCGTATCCTTCCTCCGTGATCAGCAAGCCGTCCAGCCCCATATATTCCGCAAGCTTTGCCACCATATCCGAGTGGCGTTCCTTATCTGCCAGGAACACATTTTCATTGGTGAGTATCACGCCTACAAAGTTCAGATCTTTCCCGTGATGCCGATACAGATCCTCGATCACCGGATTGTTCAGGTGATGGTACGTCGTCACCTTATCGCAGGGCGCCACGCAGTTTCCACTGACGATGGCTCCGTCCATAATCTCTGTTGGATACATGACAGTGGGGATAAATTTCTTCGCATCCACGCCGTAGTAATAAGTATCGTGCAAAAGCCCCTGCGACTGCAGCATATGTACATACCCGATCTTCGGAAGGTCCGGATACTGTGCAATCTGCTGGAGGAGCGGTTTCGTCTCGTAGGTCACGATCTCATCCGGCGTAAGATTTCTGGCTGCCTCTGCAACGTAAACTGCCGTCTTAAGCCCCGCCATCCTGCCTGCCGCCTCGTAATCATGCGTCTCAAGCCCGTCTGCCGGCTCGATAACTACGCACACATTGTTTGTCTGGGAAAATGGCGTGTACTTCGCCGTAGGGCCGGACATATCGATGACGCCCTCCTGGAATCCCACGATTTTCCCGCAGGTAATGACCGTCGCTCCCACAAGCGCGTGAGTCCTTCCTTCGCCCACCTGTCCTACTTTGCCGATCACTCCCGGAAAAACGGCTCCGTTTCCCTCCACTTTCACTCTCGGCTCAATCACATCCTTTACCGGGGATATCCGCACAGACTCGCCGGGCCTTGCAAGCTCCACCCTCGCGCCTGTAAGCCGCTCATCTTCGAGGACAAGCTTTTCAATCTCTTCTTTACATACATACAATGTTCCATTCTCTACATAGGTCTTCTCTGCAAACTGGACATCCCGGATGTAAATCTTACCTAATTCCAATTTCATTGCTGCTGCACCTCCTGCTCTCGCGGCAGCGCATATGCGCTGCGCTATCTTCTGTTCATTATCGGGTTTGACATTGCACCTTCCATCAAAGATAAGTCGATGGTCCGAAAGTCTTCCTCCGTCTTTTCCGGCCATCTGGGAAGAGACCGGTTCTTAACGCCCTGCCGGGCGCAGTCCGCCTGCTCCGCCGGAACCTGTACTGCGGCATGCCCTGCGGATGTAAATTTGCGGTACGCCTCAATGCTCTCCTCGATCAGCCTAAGATCCCGGAAGTCCTCCGCTCCTTCGAGAGATTCCTCCGACAAGACAATTGATCTGAAGGGCGTCTGGTTTGGCTTGACGCTGCCTGCAAGGGGATGGGTCAGCAGAAAATATCCTCTGTGGATATAATCCCTCGCTGCCAGAAGGACATCCAGATAGCTCCACTCCTCCTTGTAGTCAACCTTAAGTTTCCCCTCCCATTTTTCCAGACATCTTACATTGTTTGTTACCATAATGTTTTTCAACTTAAGCCCTCCTTTTATGTCTCTTTGCCGCCATCTCTACGTCTGTCTTATCTCAGCCTCAGATGCTGCTCCCTTTACTCTATTAATACAGCAAAGTTCCTGCCAACTTTTCTTCTATTCCATACATTTACACCATACTTATTGATTTTCTGCCATAAAATATTTTATTTATTTATTTTTTCGATTAATATTCTGTGATTCCGGAAATACTTCTAACAAAACACCTTTTTATTTTAGGAAATTTAATTCTCTAATGTGAAATTTTTTTCTTCCCATCAAAAAATAGATCCTAAAAAACGCCGCATGGCAAATCAATGCCAGCGGCGCCAAGACTATTTAAGATACAGCCGTCTTCTTCACCTGATTCAATGCTTCTGCAACTGCGGGTATCGATATAACAGCCAAGGTAATAAGCCCCTCCGCCAGCAGATAGCTGTAATTGTACGCAATCGGATAAATGCTCTTCAGCGACTGCGGGAAATTCTCCGGCATATAATCCATCCAGTAAAGATAGCCTCCCAGAGCATGAAACGCTCCTCTTGCCAACACTGCTGCCGCATACCCCTTTTCCAGACCATGGGATTGTTTTGCGAAAAGCCCGGCAACTCCAAGCGCAGCAAATGCAAAAATATAATCACAGCAGACCTGAAAAAGAGAAAGCACAAACGGCTCCTGGATAAACTGAAGGATGCTGTATGCAAGCCCCACAAGGATTCCCGTCTTCACACCGTACCAATTTGCGACGAGAACGATGAAGAGCATGCTGCACAGCGTCACGCTCCCGCCCCAAGGCATACGAAAAATCTTGATGTAAGACGTCACAAAAGCAAGCGCAACCGCCATGGCGCAAAATACAAGCTGCCTCGTCGTCATCCTGTTTTTTTCAGAATTCTTCCCCGCAACAATGGCTGCAGCCAGAAACAGGAGAACCCCTGCCGCAATACACACTCCATAGCCGGCAGCGGTAAGTCCTCCCTCCGCATTAACCAGTAACTGAAACATAAAAATACCTCCTTCATCTTCGATTGAAGACAAAGGAGATTCAACATCTCTCATAACGCGTCCCTACGTTGGCATTATCCAAATCAGGTTATAGGTCTGGGCGGTGTCAGCCCACTCTCAGCCTGCTCCGTGCAAGCTCCCTTGTCATCAATCTTATGTAGTTTTACAAACATATCATAAAGCACGGCTCGGAAAATGTCAAGTTTTAAACCTATATTTATGCCTCTCCAACCCTCTATATAACTGTATTTTTGTACAGTGTACTCTAATACAACTTATGTTTCAATAGAGATGTACTTATAATTTTATGCATAGGAGAGGATTTTTATTATGACAATCTACATTGACCTTGAACGCATCCTGAAAGACAGAAAAGTCAGTAAAAACAAAGTCTGCGAGGCATGCCGCCTGCAACGCACTCAGCTTAATAATTACTGTAAGAGCAAAGTATCCCGCATTGACCTTGACATATTGGCACGGCTCTGCGCTTATCTGGACTGTACGCCAAATGATATTTTAAAATTACAGTAATAAAGCAGAAGGCAGGTTTTTTTTACCTGCCTTATTTCGTCGTTCAACATCCGCTGATCTGCCGAAATCCATATCCATGATCAAGCGGCCCGCTCCCTTTCCCAAGATCGAGCATCGCTGACAATGCGCCTGAAATATACTCCTTGGCCCGCTCTACCGCCTCATCAAGGCAGCACCCTTTCGCGAGATTCGACGCTATGGCACTGGAAAGGGTACACCCCGTTCCATGGGTATTGGGGTTGTCAATCCGTTTTCCCGAGAACCATTTATAATCACCGTCACGGTATAGCAGGTCGTTGGCATCATTGAGCTGATGCCCGCCTTTCAGAAGCACCGCGCAGCAGTAGCCTTTACTGATCTTCTCAGCAGCCAGAATCATATCCTCCCGTGTCTTAACTTCCATTCCTGAGAGCGCCGCGGCCTCCGGGATATTCGGCGTCAGGATCGTAGCCAGGGGCAGGAGGCATTCTTTAAGCGTATCTACTGCCTCATCGCTTATCAGTTTCGAGCCGCTTGTGGCTGCCATTACCGGATCCACCACGATGTTCCCCGCACCGTATTCTTTCAGTTTTTCCGCTGTCTTTTCAATAAGCGCCCTGCCGGACACCATGCCGATCTTCACCGCATCAGGAAAAATATCCATGAATATATTGTCAAGCTGCTCTCCCAAAAACTCCGGCGTAACTTCCATAATCCCGGTCACTCCCATCGTGTTCTGCGCTGTCAGCGCTGTCACTGCACTCATGGCATATACACCGTTGCAGATCATCGTCTTAATGTCCGCCTGTATTCCCGCACCGCCGCTGCAATCACTGCCGGCAATCGTCAAAGCTGTTTTCATCATCCGTTTCTCTCTTTCTTAATTTTTCTCTGGCGTCCTTTCCTGATTATCTCCCGCATAAATGCTCTGCCAGCTCTTTTGTAAATTCCCGGGCATACACATCCGCCAGGCTCTTTATCTTATCCGTCTCGCCTGCGCTGAACCTGTCATATACGCCCACTGTGTGAAATCCCGCGCCTTTCGCCGTCTCAACGGCATAGAGCACATCCTCGAACACAAGGATTTCCCCAGGTTTCGCCCCAAGATACCCTGCTGCTCTTTCATAGATCAGGGGATATCTTTTCCCTGCCCCGACTTCCGCGCACGTAAAGATACGTCCGAAATATCCATCGATGCCGAGCCTCCTGAACGCCGCCTCGACATGTTCCCTGCTGCTTGCCGTTGCAGCCGCCATCAAAATTCCCCTCTCCCTCATCACGGCAAGAAATTCCTTCACCCCCGTCTTCAGGCGCGCCTCATAAAAATAAAAATCCCGCACCGCGTCAAGGACTCCTTGTATGATCACGTCTAAAGGAACCGTAAGGCAGTAACGCTCCTTTACATATGCCGCGCCCTCCGCCATAGTCATAGGATATAAGATCTCACTCAGATTCTCCTCCGGCACTTTCCCGATGCTCCGCAAGTAGCGCGCTCCCGCATTTTCCCAGATTTCCATGGAATCCAAAAGCGTGCCGTCCACATCAAATATCGCTCCTTTAATCATACTCCAAACATCTCCTCTGCAAGTCTTTTAAGCTCCCTCGCTGCCCCCTCGATATCTTCCTTTCCAAAGATAGCGCTGATCACCGCAATCCCGCAGATACCGCTGCCAAAAAGCTCCCCTATATTGCCCGCGCCAATCCCACCGATGGCAATCACCGGAATATCCACTGCCCCACAGATTCCCCTCAAGGTCTCGTGGGAGACTTCACATGCGTCCTTCTTGGAGCCTGTCGGAAACACCGCGCCCACACCCAGGTAGTTGGCGCCCCGTTTCTGAGCCAGGACTGCCTGCTCTACAGTCTGTACAGACACTCCCACAATCTTGCCTGCTCCAATCATAGCCCGCACATCCCCGGCCTCCATGTCGTCCTGCCCCACATGTACGCCGTCCGCATCTGATCTAACTGCAATCTCCACGTTGTCATTCACCACAAAGGGCACATGATACTTTCGGCAAAGCTCTCTGATCTCTCTCGCCTCCTCAAGAAAACGTTCCCCATCCAGCTCCTTTTCCCGCAGCTGTACGAAAGTCGCTCCTCCCTTAACCGCCTTTTCCACCTGACCTGCTAAAGTTTCTTCCCCAAGCCAGTTCCTGTCCGTCACTGCATACAAAAGCAAATCCTTCTTATCGAACCTCATACTTCGCTCCTTTATCTAAAACTTCCGCATCCATGTTATAGACTGCGTCAATGATCCGGTTCCGGTAAGCAGAGTTTCCATCGCCCTCTTCCATGCGGCTCCACCCTATCTCGCCCGCAAGCCCCATGGCGCAGACAGCCGCCGCTGCCGCCTCCAGGTGTTTTTCGGGATTTGCAGCTATAAATGCAGTCATCATGCCAGAGAGCTGGCAGCCTGTTCCGGTTACTTTTTCCATCTCCGGCCGTCCGTTGCGGATAACATAACATGCAGCGCCGTCGCTTACTAAGTCAATCGCTCCGGTAACCGCGACAATGCAGCGGCTTTTCTTTGCAAACTCCTTTGCAAATGCAACTGTCCTGTCAACATTCTCCTCCGTCACCGCGTCCGCCGCATCTGCGTCCACTCCTTTCGTGGTACCATTTCCCAGCGCCAAGGTCTTTATCTCGGAAATGTTTCCCCGGATAACAGTAAGCTCAAGCTCCTCCATCAGCCGGATTGACGTATCTGTCCGCAGGGCGCTGGCTCCTGCTCCTACCGGGTCTAAAAGTATGGGATGCCCAAGCTCGTTAGCTTTCTTTCCTGCCGTGAACATCCCCTCGATGGTCCGTTCATTCAACGTGCCGATATTGATATTCAGCCCTCCGCAGATTGCCGTGATATCCGCCACGTCTCTCGGCTCATCCGACATGATCGGACTTGCACCGCAGGCTAACAGCACATTCGCCACATCGTTCACCGTCACATAATTGGTGATATTGTGCACAAGGGGCACGGCTCTTCTGACATTCTCCAAATAAGTTCCAAGCATAATGATTACCTCCTCTTTCCCGGACCATGCCTCTCACGCAATTTTTATCCAAAAAAGCGGACATACCTGCAAGGGTACATCCGCCGTTTTCGCTCAACCTTATATAATGGATATCTATGAATCCATCATACCGATCCCTACGTTGGCATTATCCAAATCAGGTCTATGGGTCCAGGCAATTCAGCCTGTTCTCAGCCCGCTTGATACGCAAGCTCCCCTTTTTCTATATTTTGTCTACATATCCAGTATACTACAGCTCACTTATTTTGCAAGCATATTTTTTTCATCTCGCCCATAAAATCGCGGATATAGCCTGCCGCTAAGTCAAGCGCCGCCTGCCCAAGCTCTGCCGTCGATTCCTTCGGGTCAAACGGGCCGAACCACCCGCTTGGCGCAATCTCCTTCGTATCCCGGACAAGGCGTACCGTTCCGCCTTTGAAGTTCACTGCCTGAATGTAAGCTGCCTTAAGCTCATCCGTAGGGCTTTGGGCATTGACTGGCTGCCCTAGCTCCAGATGCACTGCCTCAGGCGCAATCGCCATCACTGCTGATGTCTCAAGCAGATCCCCGTGCCCGCCCTTGAATCTGTCGTCAAGCTCAGCCACCAGGCTCCACCAGTCGATGCTGGCGCACACTCCGCCCTTATGGTACACTTCCAGAGCCGCCCGGTCGATGGACGGCGTATTGCCGCCGTGCCCGTTCAGGACGACGAACCGCTTAACACCCTGCTCCATCAGGGAATCCATAATGCCGTGGAGAACCAGGTAAAGTCCCTCATACCCGATGTTGATGCTTCCCGCAAAGCTCAAATGATATGGACATACACCATATGGTACCGTGGGGGCGACGATCACCCCGTCCATGCCGGCAATCTGATCCGCCAGATAAGCCGGAACCAGATAATCCGTTCCAAGTGCGCTCTGCGCCCCGTGCTGTTCAGTGCTTCCCACCGGAATCACGACGATAGGGTCATGTTTAAAAGCCTCGCCTGCCTGCGCTGTAGTCATTTTACCTAGATACATACCATTCTCTCCTTTTCGCTGTGCTTATTTTTCAAAAACCGCAAAATGCCGCTCAATCGTTTCCTGCGGAGGCGCCTGTGTCATGCTGCTGACGATGAGCATTGCAGCCGAGCCAAGTATCGTTGCCGGGAACAAGGCGTGGAACCCATGCGCCAGCTCCTTCACTGACGGAACCAATGTAAACACAAGAAGCGCGATAACGCCCACGACCACCGACGACACTGCTCCTGCCACCGTAGATTTCTTCCAGTACATCCCGAAAAGGATCGGCACTACAAAGATCGCCATTCCGGAAAATGCAAACAGGTTGATCTCGAAAATACTTCCCGGCTGGAATACGCCAAAGCAGATAACAATGATTCCGATCAGCACCGTCACAACCTTAGAAAGATTCATGACATTCTCATCCGTCGCTTTCTTGTTGATAATCTTCTGGTAGATGTCTCTTGTCACTGCCCCGGTAGTCGTCACCAGAATCCCGTCGATGGTGGACATGCCTGCCGCCACAATTCCTGCTATAAAGATGGATGCAAGGAACGGGTTCAGCCCTCTCTGGAGGATCATCGGCACAATCTGGTCCGCCTTCTCAATATTCTGGATGGAGGCGATGCCATTTACGCCCGCCCACTCAATCAGTGTCGCCGAGAAGAACATGCCCGCCGTACCGAGAAGAATCGCCTTGAACATAGTCTTATGGTCTTTCATTGCAAAAAACTTCGTGAACAGATGGGGCTGCCCCATAGTAAAGAACGACCACAATACGATATTGGAGACGAAATATGTCCACGGCATGTACCCGTTAGCTCCCGGGAAAGTGAGGTAGGCCTCATTCATCCCCTGCAATGTATGATTGATATTCTCAAATCCGCCGCCCATTACTATCGAAACAATGAACGTCACAACTGCTGTGGCAATCATCAGCGAGCCCTGGATGACATCTGTCATCATTGCTCCCTTCATGCCACCCGCCATACAATATAATATAACAATCACACCCATTCCGACAACCCCTGCCCACTCAGGAAGTCCGGTAAATACATGTACGATTACTCCCGCGCCGATAATCTGCGCTCCCATCATAGGAATCAGGAAGAATAACATCATCACGCCCAGCACGCCGCTCATGCTCTTAGAGTGGTAGCGATCCGAGAGATAATCCGCCATAGTGAGAAATCCATACTTATGCCCCAGCGTGATCAGCTTTCGCCCGATAAGGAGCGCCGGAAGGATCATGCAGAATACCGCGCCGGGTACAGAAATCGCCATCCCTGCGTAGCCGACCCCATAGATAGTTCCGGGCGTTCCGAGGAAAGTTCCCATGGAAAACTGAGTGGAAAAATACGCAATACCGCTGACAACAACTCCCGCTTTGCCGCTCAGCACGAAAAAATCTCCAAGGCTGCTTGTCTTACGGCTGGCATACCAGCCAATAAACGCCATAATTCCAAGATAAAAGATAATCACCGTGTAAAATGGAACCGGTGACGGCTGAATTGCTCCGTTCATACTTACCTTTCCTCCTTCTCTGTCTGTTCTTCCTCGTCATAAACATGATACTCTTTTCTCTTCATGCACATACGGTAGTACACGATAATCAATGCAAACGTCACCGCCGTATGGGCGAACCACCCGAACAGGTAGCTTGGGATGCCGCCGATAGATGGGATATAAGTCTCGCTGTAGAAAAACGGAAACGGCACCATGATCAGAAAAAACATAAATAAAAAGATGATCAGCCATGTCCGCTCAAAATGCTCGTCAAAAAGTTTCTTCATCGTATTTTCTCCTCCTTTACTTTTCGGACAACTCTCTGTAAAATATATCATATACAAAAAATCATCCTTCTATCTTCCACGCGCGCAATTGCAAAGTAAAAACTTTACTTTTATTTTGCATATTTTTGTGTTATACTCATTTTGTAAAGTATTTACTTTCTGTTTTGAATTATATCATGTTGTACCTATAGTTGTAAAGTGTTTACATTATTTTTGTTCAAAATAAACAAAAACAATTATATTTTCAGAAAGAACGGGGATTGAAAATGGACATTATCGAACGCATACGCGCCGCCTATCCTGACCTGACAAAAAAGCAGAAATCCATCGCCGACTACTTAATCGCCAACCCGGAGGACATCTGCTACATAACCCTCGCCCAGTTGAGCCAGAACACTTCCGCATGTGAGGTGACACTTCTCCGGTTCTGCCAGAAGATGGGCTGCGCCAGTTTCCTGGAGCTGAAAAATGAATTCCGGGACCACACCCAGACAATGATCAAGCTTGTCTCCTCAGCCCACTATATCCCCCCGAAGCTGTCCACCGGCAGCGCGTCCGAGAAGGAATCGCTTCTTTCGGAGATTTTCGGGGAAGAAGTCGGTTCCCTGACGGAGTATTATTCCAGCATCCGCCTGAATAATATCACCCGGATTGCAGACCAGATACGAAAGAGCCGAAGAATCTATATCTTTGCCCACGACCTGTCTAAGATCATGGGGCAGTTTTTAGAATCGCGCCTGCAGATTCTTTATTTTAATGCAACCCTTGTGGATCTGGGAAATCTCGAGGAGACGCAGCTCCATCTGCAAAACCTTACAGATGGAGACCTCGCCATCCTTTTCTCCTTCCCGCGCTATTTTTTCCCCATCGGCAATATCGCCAGGAAAATATCCGAACTTGGCATCCCGATCCTTGCCATCACAGACAGCGATACCTCCCCGGTTGCAAAATACGGCGATCATCTTCTTATCTGCCCCGGGCAGACAAAATTCTTCTACAACTCCCTGGCGCTCCCCATGGCTGTGCTGAACCTTTTAGCCTCCTGCCTGGTCATAGACAATGTAGCTCCCTCAGAGATTGAAGAATTCAAAGACACCCTGTCATCCTGACAGAGAACTGTAACGCAAAGGTTATCATATATCAAAATCAAATTACTAAGGAGGACACTTTTATGGAAATCGGAGGATTTTTCCCTTACTCTTCTCTTCCGGAAGAAGAAAACAACTATGTCAGCAGGATGTGCCCGGGCGCGGACGACATCCTTCACCTTATGTCCGGGAGATGCGCTATCTACCTCTGCCTCAGAGACATCATGAAGACAGACCAGAAACGGGCTGCCTATCTCCCCGCATACACCTGCGAGACCGTGAGCGGCTGCTTTGTCAAGGCTGGCTATGAAATCTTTTACTACGATTTTGACCACAGCCTAACTCCCAAGTTCGATGAAAACCTGATTCCAAAAATCAGTTTCCTTATGATCTGCGGCTATTACGGTTTCTCTGCCTTTGACATCGAATTTGTGAAAAAATGCCGCCGGAATAATGTCGTCGTCATGCAGGATATGACCCACACCGCATTTTCCCCCGCATGTCCGGAGACGGATTATCTGGCCGTGAGCCTCCGCAAATGGATGGGCGTCGCCTCCGGCGGCCTTGCCGTCAAGCGCAGCGGGAAATTCAGCGTCTCCCCCATCCCGGCAGATGAAGTTCATCTTGGCATCCGCCGCACTGCTCTCGGCAAGCGGGAAAAATACGAGCTTACGGGCGACGAATCCCTCAACAAGGAAAGCGCCGATGCTTTCTGGAAAGCAGAGTTCATGCTCCGGGAAATCTTTGACATGCAGGCAGGCGACGAAGAATCCTTCAAAACCATCCTGCACTATCCCCTCGATGAATCCATCAGAAAACGGAGGGAGAACTTCGCATACCTCCTCAAGAACTTGCCGGAAAACCCGGCGGTTCGTCCGGTCTTTACCGGGCTGCCGGATGACGTATGCCCCATGTTCTTCCCATTTCTTGTTGACGGCAGAGACGCGCTGATGAAACATCTTGCAGACAGCCGCATCCCGCCGAAAGTATACTGGCCGGTGCCGCCCTTTATCGAGATCGAAAAATATCCAGGCGCACAGTACATCTACGCCCATGTCATGTCCATAAGCTGCGACCAGCGGTTTGACATCGCGGATATGGAACGCGTCGTTGAAGTATTCAGGGATTTCGCCCTCCGAAAATGAGATCAGGCAAAAATCAACTGGCTTCAGCTCTGAGCAAACGTGTAAAAACAGCCCTGTGCATTAAACATGCACGGGCTGTCTTTTTTATCCACATATTATAGCCGTTTCAATTTTTTACTTTTCGTAAGTTCCCTTTCGGATTACTTCACCGCCCCGCATAAATATCTGCCCCCGGGCAATGAAACTATCGAGAGACATATCCTTTCCCAGAAGAAGCATATCTGCATCCGCTCCTTTCCGTATGCAGCCCTTCTTCGGAAACAGGCCAAGGCACTCCGCCACCTGGCTTGTCATGTAGGGCAGGGCATCCTCCAGCGGCATCCCAAGCTCCGTTACCATGCGGGTCAGCTCCCTGAAAAGGGCGTCCACCCCGGAAACTCCCATCTCTATGAGCGTTCCGTCCTCCGCATAATTAGACCAGCTCCCGTGCCCGTCAGAGCTTACAGTGATATGGTCAAGCGGGATGCCGCGTTTAATCGCCTCAGCGATGCAGTTCCCCGGAGCAGCGTCTTTGCTGATCCCGCAGGTCAGATCGATATATCCTCCCTTTTCCAGAAAATCATACCCCTTCTCCAATAACCGCCCATTACGGTTGACATGGGTAGGACGGAAAATCCGGATGGGAACAGAACCTTCCTCAAGAGCCTCAAGCACTGGTTTCAAGCCCGACTTCTCATCTCCCATATGAAGGATCACCACCCCCGGTTTTCCCGAAAGCATCCCTGCAACCCGCACTTTTCCTGCACATTGTATCAGTTCCCGCACGGTAATGTTCGGGGCGCGGTGGTCGGATATCGCGAGCTTTAACCCCAGCACTTCCTTTATAAACACCACATCCCTGTCTGCGGCCCCGGTAATCGTCGGCGACGGATAGCCGTAAGCTCCCGTCATCATATACGCTGTCACGCCCTCCTCATTAAGGGCTGCCGTCTTCGCATAAAGATTCTCCACGCTCCTCGTAATCCCGTCTGTTCCCAGCAGCCCCACTACCGTCGTGATGCCGCCTCTCACAAGCTCCGATACCTCAAGCTCCGGGGTGCGGGTGCAAAAACTTCCCTCGCCACCGCCGCCCGTCACATGCACATGCTGGTCGATAAGCCCCGGGATAAGCATCTTCCCCTCTGCATCTGCCACGTCGCACGCAACCGGCAGCTCCCCGATGGAATCCTCCACGCACTCTATCTTTCCATTACAGGCAAGGACATCCTTTCTCCCTAAATATTCCGGCGCATAAACCTCTGCATTTTTAATTAACAGCATACCCAAAATCCTCTACTTCCTCAAATTAATAATTCTAATATCCTACACATACAAAAGGCATCTCTTACACATTCTCCGTATATCTGCAGCCCGGATATCCGCCGCATCCCCAGAACTCACCGAACTTCCCTTTCCGCCTCACAAGCATCTGCCCGCACCTGGGGCACACTTTTATATTTTTCCGAATCGCCGGAGACTTTAACGCCTCCCCCAGCCGTTCAAATACTTTCTGGTTCATGCCGCAGTCCGCAAGGGCACGGTGAGCTCCGTCCGAACAGATGCAATAATGTGCCGCCAGATCCGTAAGCTTATAGCCGGAAAGCTGCGGCAGGCACTTCCTTGCAAGAACCAGAGTGTCTATGTAGCTATTGGCAAATGTCTTTCCCCAGTAGGCCCTCGCATCCCTCTGGATAAACTTCATGTCAAACGTATGGATATTGTGCCCCACCAGAACCATATCTCCGATAAACGCATCAAAATCCGCCAGCGCTTTTTCAAACACAGGGGCATCCTTCACCATATCGTCATAGATGTGGTTGACTTGGGATGCCCGGAAAGGAATCTTCATCTCCGGGTTTACCAGCATAGAGAACTTATCCACGATCTTCTTCCCCTGGACCTTGACGGCAGAAATCTCAATCACCCTGTCCGTCACGCAGCTGACTCCCGTCGTCTCCAGATCAAAAACCACATAATCCGGCACATATCTGTCAATCTTTCTTCCCTGTGTATCTCCAAGCATCCTTTTTCTCCTTTTAGTATCTTAAAATTATCGGCAAATTCCAGGCTCATCTCAAAAAATATTTTACCGCTTTCATTATATATAATAACCCACGGCATTTCAAGCACGCTGCCGCTCAAATCTCTCTAACGCCTGTCATTTACATTGGCTTTAAATTTTTAGTTTCTAGTACCTTCGCAGTGTATCCTGGGAATCATCCATAGTCTTCACAATCTCCCTGATCACCACATAGTAGCCGTTATCTCCATTTGTCTTCACAAGCACCCTGTCTCCTTCTTTATGGCCCCGTATCGCCTTCCCCATAGGAGACTCTATGCTGATAAGCCCCTGCATGGAATTCCCCCGGACGCTTGTCACCAGACGGTAGGTTTCCGTCTCGTCATCTTCCTCAAAATACACCGTCACCGTATTATTGATTCCAACCTCGTCGTCCTTGGAATCGTCTGACACGATCCGGGCATGCTTCAACATCTTTTCCAGGTAGCGGATACGGCTTTCATTGCGGTTTTTATCCTGTTTTGCAGCCTTATATTCAAAGTTTTCGCTTAGGTCGCCCTGGGCCCTCGCCTCTTTCACAGCCTCAAGCTCCCGCTTTCGGACTACAAGTTTCCGGTACTCAATCTCTTCCT
>OFFI01000367.1_pt1 | contig 34099 bp, 30 predicted proteins | sample 1521351 | NCBI WGS metagenome assembly OFFI01 (sample SAMEA3504119, study PRJEB24116) | mouse gut metagenome | biome: mouse gut; feature: mouse-associated habitat; material: faeces | place: Denmark | collected 2011
TTCCAACTGTCTCTTACACCACACCTGATTCAATACGCAGAACACTGCCTCTCCCGCCACATAGGCAAAAATGATAGCAAGCAAAAGCCTTTTATCTGCGCCCGCAATGTCCGAACCGTCATAATAAGCCGCGAGAAATGTCCGGCAAAATCCCCAGGAAACCCCTGCCGCCAGAAGAACCGGCACCAGCACCGACCGCAAGATCTCTACGTCCGCCACACGTCTCGCCTGCCTCCTGTCCATTCCCAGCACACATAAAAATTTATGCCGCGCCCTTTTCTCATCAATTTCCGAAAAATGCACCAGCCAGGTTACAAACATGCCAAGCATAACAACCGCGCCCACCACAATCCCTGAAATCAATCGATTTAGCACGCTCTCCTTCCGGTCAATGCCTTCAATCGTCCTCCTGCAAAACGCCTCCTCTAGCACTCCGTCAGACCTTTGCTCCTCCGCAAAAGCCGTGGCGCCGGCAAGATTTTCCTCATCCACGTTCAGAATCATCAGCACCTGATGAAACTTCCCTCTGTCCGCCGCATCCTTCATCACCCCGTCCGGCAGAACCACGATTCCCGTCAGGGAAAATCCAAGCAATTCTTCTATTTTCTCACCCTGTATCCGAAAATCATATCCGATGCTTTCGGCTCCTTCCGGCTCCTCCCACTCCGTGTTGGTGCATCTTCCAAGCGTAACCGACTCAAGCCTCTTCGTTCCCGAATTATCCAGCATAGACTCCCGGCTCCCCTCCTCGCGCCAAACCCGGAAGACCTCGTCTTCTGCAAGCTCTGCCTCTCCGCCGAATATCCTGTTGTAATCCGTCTCCGACATGCCAATCCACGAATCGCTCCCCGGTTCATTGACCCACACAAAAGGAAACCAAACGCACTCCGCCCCAAAGTCCGACTGCATTTTCCCAAGGAACGCCTCCTCGCTCCCCGCCTTGGAAATACACACAAAATCATTCGGCATCAGCCTTCCGTGGAGCGTTCCTCTTATCATCAGAAATGAAAAATAAACTGCCAGCACTCCCAAAAGCATCTGAATCACCACTCTGCTCCTGTGCCGTTTCCAGTAATGGTACACATGATTCCACGATAGGATATGCCTCCGGTAATACGCACAATTCCGAAACTTCTCCAGTATGTAGCCCATGCCGAACAAAAGGCAGACAATCACTCCGGCGCATACAAGGAATACTGCAATATGCGCCATCATCGGCTCATTATCCACCATAAAAAATCCGCCGGCGATCATCCCTGCCCCAGCCAGAAAATATAGAACCGACTGCGGCGCCTCTATCCTGCCCTCCTTTGCAGCATCTCTCTGCAAGACTCCGGTCATCCCCTTGGCATCCGCCGCCATGAACACTGCCAGCAGAGAGCCTGCGATCATTCCCGCGCACAAAATGGCTGTATAGATATACACCTTTTTCATAGAAATCCCTTCCGCAAAGGACTGCCCCGCCATCCTGCCCAAGACCCCTCCTGAAAGCATCGTTCCTATTTTCCCCAATATGATCCCCGCTCCGCAGGCAATGCCGCAGCTTAAAACATACTCCCGCACCACCATGCGCCTCATATCTTTCCTCTGGATTCCCAGAATCTTAAGCATCCCGTAATCCTTCACGCGAGACTGAATATAAAACTGCACAGAATAGCCGACGACCAACACGGTTATGAGAATCACAACCGGGATCACCGCCCTTATCTGCCCTTTAAGCTCGCTCCTGTAAGCAAATGCCAGCGCATCCGTCTCAATCCCCTTCACCATGCCCGCCGCCTGGCTAAGATACGCCAGCAGGAACAAAACCGATACCGACAGTACGATGCTGATAAAAACGCGATAAAATTCTTGTAATTATGCTTGAAACCTTTCCATACGATTTTCTCCATATCCCTCTCCCATCCTGCTCTCACCTAAAACATTCCACAATCACAAAGACAATAATAGCCACCGCCTTCAAGGCGTATGACAGCACCACCAGCGGCTCTGACATCCTCCTGCCCTGCTGGCCGCCGCGTCTCTTCCTCCAGATCCCGGCCATGCAGAAAAGATCCGCCGCCCCAAAGAACAGGCAGAAACCTGATATCTCCGCAAGATTCCACTGCCCCTCAAACATCTCACGGTTCACCATTCCCATAAATTCTTCGTAGCCCTCCATCGGCTGCCCTAACAGATAAATGCTCCGCACCCACCTTGCAAAAAAAGGCAGCGCCGCGTTAAAGATCAAATCAAAGCCCGCCGCAAAAAACATAAGGCGCGCCCGCGCTTTTTCCTCCAGGCCGCACACACTTCTCTTAAGGACATCCGCCTCCAGGGCAAGCGTCTCGGAATCCGCCGGCAGCACAAGGGATTCTTTCATCTGCTCTGCCTCCCTCCGGCAGTTCTCACAGCCTTCGAGATGTTCCTTCACCAGTTTTTTCGTATCCTCGCACACCGCCCCGTCAATGTACAGCGGCAGGATATCCAAAATCACGTTACAGCTAATCATTTTCAAAACCCTCCATATACAAAGCGATTCTTTTCTTTGCCCTGTAGTACGTCACCCGCGCCCATCCCGGGCTCTTCCCAAACAGCGCCCCGATCTTCTCAAAGGGAAGTTCCCCGAACACCCGCAGCCTGAACACTTTCCGGTATGGCTCGTCCATCTCCTCAAGGTACTGCCGGATATATGCCACACGCTCCCTCTCAATCAGCGTCCTCGCAGGCTCAAAACGGACATCGGCGAAAGTCTTCTTATCGCCTGTGTCTGCCAGGCTCTGGTCTGCATAGATTTTCTGGCGCTTGCAGTAGTTGTAATAGAGATTGCGCGCGATGACAAAAAGCCACGCCCGTATGTCCTTCCTGCCGTCAAATGTCCCGGCCGCCTTCATCGCTTTCAGGAAAGTTTCCTGCGCGATCTCCTCGGCCACATCCTGAGCGGCAGACAGGCTGCGGACATAGCGGTATACGTCAAGGTAATATGATTTGTAGACAGCCTCAAAGTCCAGACAGACCACCCCCTTTGCTTTATTAACAATTATTACCCTCAGTGAGCAAAGGAACACACGCCCTGAACCATGATATTTGGGTGATTTTCTGCGTTGTCCTCAATCGGCGTACGTCCAGTACGCCTCAATCGTCCGCCTTAAAAATCGCCCAAATATCTATGGGCAGGGTCGTAGAGTCGGAAAGAAACCAATTTTTGTTCCTGCAAGGCACTTAACTGACGCGTACTGGACGTACGCGGAAGGAAAGTAACACAGCAGGAGCAAAAATTGGTTCTTATCCGACCGTGTGTTCCTTTGTTCACTGAGGGTATATGGAAATGTTACAGAAAATTTTAAGAAAAATCATTAGAGCAAAGATAGAAGAATGTCAAATAATATAGTATAATTCTTATGTTGCTCACCGACACCCGCAACAGGGAGGAGGTGTCTGAATGGAATTTGTAATCTCTTTTCTCGTTACTGTCGTGGGCGGTGTGGTTTGCCACCTCATTGTCAAATGGCTTGACAGCAACCATAAGGGCAACAAATAGCCTACCGGATGCTTGGCCGGTATAATAACAAGAAGAATCCCCAAACTGTGCTGCAACACGGTCTGGGGATTCGTTCTTTCGTCCAAATGGACTTGTAATCTCTTTTTGCCTATCGGCATTATAGCATATGCAGAAACCTTTTTCAATATACTTTTTGCCCCGATTGAATATCTGCATGCCGTCTCTACATGCTCCTGGAAATCTCCTCACACACTTTCATTGCCTCGATCACCGCGCTCCTGAACCCTTTTTCTTCCAGCGTCCGAACCGCGCCGATGGTCGTTCCCGCCGGTGAGCAGACCATATCCTTAAGCTCTCCCGGATGCTTTCCGGTATCGATTACCATCTTGGCACTTCCAAGAACTGCCTGCGCCGCGAACTGATAAGCCTGCGCTCTCGGCATACCGCCGGATACGGCTGCGTCCGCCATAGCCTCGATAAACATATACACATAAGCCGGAGAGCTGCCGCTTACCGCCGTCACAACATCCATAAGTTTTTCCGGAACAAGCTCTACCTTGCTGAAACTTTCAAGAATCTCCTTCACCCGGGCGATGCCCTCTTGCGTCATGTGCTCGTTCGGGCATGCCGCTGTCATGCCCTCGCCTACCATCGCCGGAGTGTTCGGCATAGTGCGGACAATCTTCACCGCCTTGCCAAACTGCTCAGACAGCCAGGAGAGCGTCTTTCCCGGCGCAATCGTAATGATAATCTTATCCTCCGTCACCTCATCTTTAATCCCTGCGATAACATCCGCATAGAACTGCGGTTTCACGGACAGGATGATAACTTCTGCATTTTTTACAACTTCTTTATTGTCAGCCGTCACATGGATTCCGAACTGCTCTTTCGCCCGCTCCCTGCCCGGCGCGAACACATCCGCCCCGATAATCTCATCTGCCTTAAAAAGCCCTTTGTTAATTACGCCGCCCATAATCGCGGACGCCATGTTTCCAGTTCCGATAAATCCTAATTTCATAATCCATACCTTCCTTTTCGCTCTTGTTTTGTATACATTTTAATAATTTGTATACAATTATTCGTTACAGATACTATAGCATCAGTTGTACACAAAGTCAATGAATTTTCTTGAATTCATTCTTAAAAAATGTTACAATTCACCCAACAAAGCAAACCTTCACGGGTTTGCACAAATAACGTACCGGGGAAATATCATGTCAGAAAAATCACCGTCTCTTGCCGAGCAGGCATATGAAAAAATAAAACAAAACATTTTGAACCTCACCTATCCGCCGGGCATGCCGCTCACGGAGGCCATGCTTACAAAAGAGCTTGGCATGAGCCGCAGCCCTGTCAGGAGCGCCATCCAGATGCTGCAGACCGAGGGGCTCATCCAGTCCGACTACTACAAATCCATAACCGTCAAGCCCATCACCCGGCAGGACATCGAAGAAATCTATCAGCTCCGGGAGCTTTTGGAAACCTCTGCCTTCCGGCATATCTTCACCTCCGGAAAGCACGTGGAATACTCCTACCGCATCGAGGAAAAGGTGGTACGCATGTGCGCCTGTGCAGAAGACCTCTATAAATGGGAGATTGCCGACACCGACATGCACATGGAGATCATACGCTCCCTCGGCAACAGCCGGATTGACAGAGTTTACGAAAACACGCTGTCCGAGCTTATCCGCATCGGCCAATGCTCCGTCAAAAACGGAATGCGGATACCAAAGACCAATGAAAACCTCAAAAAGATGGTTCAGCATATGAGAGAAGGAAATTATGAAAAATCCTTTGCCATCCTGAAAGCAGACCATTTTGAAATCGGGAAAGACAGCGCGTTGAAAATGTAAACACCGTCGCAAAAAACATGCCATTCCCAAAACAGCATAAGCACATTTACAAAAATGGAGGTAGAAAAGATGACAAACGAAGAGCTGATCTTACAGGCTAAAGAGGCCAGAGAACACGCCTATACGCCGTATTCCCATTTCCAGGTAGGCGCGGCCCTGGTTGCAAAAAGCGGGAAAATCTATCACGGCTGCAACATCGAAAACGCCGCTTACGGCCCGACGAACTGCGCGGAGCGGACGGCCTTTTTCAAGGCTGTCTATGACGGAGAGCGGGAATTTGAGCGGATTGCCATCGTAGGAGGGCCGGAAGGCTCCCCGGCAGACACATTGTGCGCCCCCTGCGGCATCTGCCGCCAGGTCATGATGGAGTTCTGCAACCCGGAGACTTTCCAGATCATACTGGCAGACGGAAAAAACAAATGCATCCAGCTCTCGCTGAAAGAAATGCTGCCTTACGGATTTGGCCCGGACAATCTTGGCTAAAATTATAATCAGAAACACACGCCCCCTAACTCTCTGAGGGCACAATAAGAAGATAGAAAAACCACCCTGCTTGGTCAAAGTTTAGGGTGGTTTTTCTATGTATGCTGCCTTCAAAACATATATAATCATACGAAAAAGGGGGCTTATGCCATGACAGATGATTTTGCAAAATACTTAAGAAAACAGAACCTCTCAGACAGCACCGTCAAATCCTATCTCTATGCCGTCAGGCAGTTTGACACGCAGCACGGCGCACCCACAAAAAAAAATCTGCGCGAGCACCGTGAATGGCTCATACAATCCTACCGGCCGCGCACAGTGAACCTGCGGCTGCGCGCGGTAAACTGTTATCTGGAAAGCATCGGAAAAGAAAAGTGGAAACTGAAATTCATACGGGTGCAGCAGAAACCATTTGCGGAAAATGTAATCAGCGAGGCCGACTATGCCCATCTTAAGAACTCCCTGAAAAGAGACGGCGAGTGGGCCTGGTACTTCATCGTCCGTTTCTTCGCAGCAACGGGAGCCCGCGTAAACGAGCTGACAAAAATCAAGGTTGAAGACGTAAAGCTCGGGCATATGGAGCTATACTCCAAGGGCGGAAAAGTACGGCGAATCTACATTCCGAAATGCTTACAGGAAGAGACTCTCTCCTGGCTCAGCGGAAAGCACCAGGACAGCGGCTTTCTTTTTCTGAACAAATACGGCGCACCCATCTCCCCCAGGGGAATCTCCGGGCAGCTAAAAAAATTCGCGGCGCGCTATAACATCGACCCGGATGTAGTGTACCCGCACTCCTTCCGCCACCGTTTTGCCAAAAGTTTCATGGAGCGCAGCAGCAATATTGCATTTCTCGCAGACCTTATGGGGCATGAAAATATCGAGACAACCAGAGTTTACCTGCGGAAAACAGGAGCAGAACAAAAAGAGCTGGTAGACAGGACTGTTGACTGGTAGAAAATCCTTCGCACAAAGGCAAAAAAATAAGCCGAACTTCCGATAAGAAATATTATCGGAACCAAACAGCTTAAAATCACCTGATTTTCTATGTTTTTTGAACCATTCTGACTATAATATCGGTTTCATTTCTAAAAACTTAAGTCTATTTCTCTTAGAAATCCCAACATTTTTAAATTAATGGCTCTTCGACTTCCGATAATATTTCTTATCGGAAGTCGATGCTTTAAAGCCCCTGAAAATCAATGTTTGCACCGTTCCTATAACTAAAAAACGCAAAGCACAGGGAGGTGTAGGAGATGTTATCTCTTGGAAGGAATCCGGGCGAATATCTGGTAATCGGCGAGGACATTGTCATACAGGTAGTGTCTATGGAAGGCGATCTCAGGCTGTCCATCGACGCGCCGAAAAATGTCAGCATCGTGCGGGGCGAAGTATATGAGAAAAGCCATGAAAAGCCAACATGTCTTTCAGGGAAAAAAGGACGCAGAGACAGACGCGCAGTCCCCGCTCCGTAGCCGGAACCCACAAAAACCAGACACGGCGATTGTACGGTCAGCGTTTTCAACTCTTCTGTCAAAGGATCCGGGCAGAGGATTTGGAATAAATGCCGAAAGGCACAGCAAAAAAACTTATGCGGGAGAATGGATGCTCCCGTCCACATTCAAGGAGGTATATTTTATGAGAATTCAACACAACATAGCGGCATTAAGCGCTTACAGAAACTTAACGAACAACAACAGCATGCTTTCTAAGAACTTAGAAAAACTGTCATCCGGCTACAGGATTAATCGTGCAGGCGACGATGCGGCAGGTCTTGCAATTTCCGAGAAGATGCGCGCACAGATCACAGGTCTTGAGACAGCTCAGAAGAATGCCAACGATGGCATTTCTTTAATCCAGACAGCAGAAGGCGCCCTTACTGAAGTTCACTCTATGTTAAACCGTATGGTAGAACTGGCAAACCAGTCCGCCAACGGAACATACATGGACGATGACCGCGACAGTCTTCAGGCAGAAGTTGACGCCCTGCTTGATGAGATCAACCGAATCTCCAAGAGCACGAACTTCAACGGCCGTACTTTGCTGGACGGCAAGATGGCACTTGAAAGCGAGGCAAAAGAAATAACAGCCGGAGATATCGGGGCGCTTTCTGATGTGGAAATGACCCATATCGCAGACGGCGTAAAGTCAAAAACTCCTGTAAAGGGAGTCTACGAGCTGGATCTGAGCAATGTTAAACTTGCCAATAACGCCGCCGCAAAAGGCGCTCCTACCATAAAAGCTCCTGACGCTGACGCTGTAACCGTCACGAACGGAGACGGCGCAGGAGCCAAGGCATCTTTCGCATTTGACGTGGCAGGAGCTGCGATTACTGCCGCTACAGAGGCAGACGGGTCTGTAACAGCAAACCAGACTGCGACATTCACAATTGCAGGGCAGGATGTAACAATTGACGTAACGGCAGATATGACAGATGCGGACATTGTCACTGCATTAAACGGCAAGACATTTGATATTGACGGCATCACTTATACAGCAACCGCTACCGGAACTACCATAAAATTTGAGGCGGCTGATGATACTCTGACAACTCACGATACCGCAAATCAGACCGTTGCTGCTGCCGGAGGAAATACAGACAACGCGGATGCTGCAGTGGGAGTTAAAGTTACATTAGGCGATTATGAATTGGATCTGGACGGCCTTGAGGTCGGTATCGGCGAGGAGGCAGACGGCAAAGCCATCGCTGCAAAATTCATGGAAAACATCGCTGCAAACGGCAATAAGGTTACAATCGGCGGCGAAGAATTTGAAGTTACAAACGCTGACGGCAAGCTTACATTCACGATGGTAAATAACCCAAGCAAAGAATTCACGCAGGATATGAGCGCAAAGCTGGAAGTTACCGATAATACAGGCACTGTCCTCGATCCGGGCACAGCCGGCGACGACTTTACCGGCAACGGCATACACATCAACCAGGGCGAGGCGATCGGTGTAAACGTGATAAAAGAGGCTGTTTTCGGCAGCGGAAATGACGCTGTGGCACAGGGCAGCTTTGATCTTGCAGACTTAGATCTCAAAGACGGAAGTGTACTGAAAATCGGCGATACCACATATACCTTTGCGGTCGGCAAAGACAGCAAGGTAAAAGCCGGTGCAAACGTCATCGACTTAAAAGACTTTGAAAAAGACTCCGCAGGTCTTGCAGAGGCTGCCGCAAAGCGTCTCAGTAATATTGCAAAAGACAATGCGACATTCAAAGTGACCAGCGATAATACAAGCAGCACAGTACGGCTGACGGAAATCCCGGGTGCCATTGACTATACGAAGAACAACCTTGAAGGCGCAACGGCAGGCGACCGCAACGACATCCCCGCTGACAAAGTTCAGGCTGCATGGGCAGGGCTTGTACAACACGGAGAGATGGCCCTTGAAGATGCAAGCGTTGCAGCCAAAGGCGGCCTGACCCTCCAGATCGGCGACACATCCGATTCTTTCAACAGACTTACAATCGGTATCGGAGATATGTCCGCAAAAGGACTTCTGATCCATGATATTGACATCTCCACCCAGGAGGGGGCTACTGAGGCTGTCAATAAGATTAAGACTGCCATCAATTCAGTATCTAAGCAGAGAGGCGACCTTGGAGCCCTCCAGAACCGCTTAGAGCACACTATCAACAACTTAAGCGTAACGACCGAGAACATCACTGCTGCTGAAAGCCGCATCCGCGACGTTGACATGGCAAATGAGATGATGGCTTACACAAAGAACAACATCCTCGTTCAGGCATCCCAGGCTATGCTTGCACAGGCAAACCAGGTTCCGCAGGGTGTCCTTCAGTTGCTCCAGTAAGCACGTTTTCTGGAAAGCGTTTAAGATTTACAAAGTTACACATAAGTCTGGGGCGGGGTCATATCCGCCCCCGGACATTTCATTTCACATACGGAAGGCAGGGTACTTATCGCATGCCACAAAAAGACACCCGTAAAACCGTCTGCAAAACTGTCTGCCAGTATAACAGAGAACCTCTCTCTGACACAGACATGCAGAAACTTACCGACATCGCCGGAGATTACCGAACCGTCAAGAACTACGTCTACCAGCGTTACAGCGGCATCGCCTCGCTCCCCAAGATATATCCCGGCTACACTGTCCAGAACGAGATGACAGCGTCAGGCCTTCGGGGTGAGCTTGGCATCCCTTCTGTCTATTTTTACCTCGCCGTATTCGACGCGCTGGGAGACATCAAAAGCCAGTGGACGAAAACGAGAGCAGCCGTGAGGAAAGCTGTCGGCCAGAATGACAATTTTACCGGGGAAGAAAAGCATTATCTGCGCTTTTGCCTAAAGGCCAATGACGCTTTCGAAGGCGCACTTATGCAAAAGCCGCCGAAAGACTGGAATCTCCCGCCGGAAATCCGAAAACGATATGAAGAACTTTCCGGCCGCCTCGGCACAAATGTTCCGGATAAGCTCCTCCGCTACCTCTGCCGAAAGGTTCGCAGGCACCATGTAAAGCCCCATTCGGAGACTGCGGACGGGTTCTTCTCCTCAGGGGGAACTCACCGTTACGCAGACCATGGAATCTACCTGACTACCAAAGAGCGGCGCAGGCGGATCTTCATCCCTCTTACCGACAGCAATAAGTATAAAAGCCAGATATATGTCAGGCTCTTCCCGGAAAAAAACAGCGTAGAACTAAAAACCCCCATCCAGACAGCGGTACACTATCACCCTGATTATGTAAATCAGGTAGGGATCTCTCTTGGGATGTCCGCCATGCTCACCACAGACGAAGGACATATTTACGGGGAAAGGCTCGGCATTTACCAGACAGAATTTTCAACCTGGATAAGACAGCAGGTAGGAAAATACAATGCCAACCGGGACGCAGCGCCCGGCAGGAAGAAATACAATGCAAGAAAGCACCGGATGCAGGAATTTCTGCACAGCTATATCAACATGGAACTAAACCGCTTTTTGCGGGAGGAGAAACCGAAAACCGTCTGCCTCCCCAAGCTCCCGCCTCCAAAGGGCAGCGGGTTTAAAGCAAGCATCAACTACTCTGCCGCCATGTGGCAGAGGGGGTATATCAGGGAACGGCTGGAGCAAAAATGCCGCGAGCAGTCGGTAGAGCTTATAAAAGTGTACGCAAAAGACATCAGCCGGGAGTGCAGCCGGTGCGGCGCACCCGGCCATACAGAAAGCAGAGAATTTCGCTGTCCTGCCTGCGGTTATCGGGCAGACATAAAAGTAAACGCAGCGAAAAACGCGAAGAAACGCGGATCATAAGAACAATGCTTAGATAAATGAGGGCAATGGGCCTGCCCTCATTTTACCGAAAGGACTGGGCAAACGTTCATGATAAGCAGATGCACATCATCTGTGATAGAAAAATCAGTTATGCTGACGGCGGCATTAGAAGGCAGGCGCAGTATCAGAACGACACTCTGAAAAGCTGCTTTGAGCCTGCGTATTGGGTATGCCAGGACTCCGGGAACACGCATCCTGCGTGACGTACCGGGGAGCGAAGTGGGAGAAATCCCGCATCATAACGGAAGAAGGCGACATTTCTTACAGCTTTACTAATCCTCTTCCCCTATGACCAATGTGCCTTATTTAAAAAATAAAATCACTTGCGAAAATGCCCCATCATAACAGGCATCCATTCTTTACTCCTCTCTGCGAGGGAGTAGCTCCCTTTATTCAGACACCAGTCGTACACCAGCGCTCGCTCGCACATGGAATAATACTGTACGATGTCGCTGACCGGTTTCTCAGCGCATATCTCTCCCTTTTTCTGCCCTTCTTCCACAATCTTTGTCACAAGTTTATAATAATGGCGGTTCTGGTCTAAAAGGTGCCTCTGCCCCGCCGCCACAAGCTGCGTCGAATACAGGGAGGACAAAAGGTCGATGCTTATCTTCTCCTCCATCATGCTGTGCGCCTTGTAGTTAATATAGATCAGCTTGCCAAAGCTGTCCATGCCCTCCTCCATCTCACGGTCAAGCTCTTCATAATACTCGTCAAGGACAAGGGAAAGCGTATTGAGCAGTTCATCCTTCGTGCTGAAATAATAGTAAAACGAGCCTTTGGAAGTCTCCGACAGTTCAATGATCTCGTCAACTGTAGTTCCATTATACCCTTTCTCGTAAAACAGCTGCCATGCGGCAGACACGATCCTGCTCTTCACACTTTTCTTTTCTGTTCCGTTTCCCAATCCATTTTCCATAACTTTTCTCCATCATCTAATCTTAAAGCTGGTTTCTTCCTCTACAGGGATATCTTCCGAATCGATCCAGCTTATGTCGATAAACATGCTGCGGTTAAGGCCTTCCATCAGCTTGAAGATCATAGGCTCACGACCCTGGACCTCCATAAGCACTGTGCCGTCGTATTCATTTCTCACCCATCCCGAAAGCCCGATGGACTGCGCTAAGTGTCTCGCCGTATAGCGGAAACCCACTCCCTGTACACGCCCGTGAAAGACGATTCTCTTTCGTATCTCAGACATATCTTCACATCCTATGCTCATTTCATTCATTGTACATGAAAATAAGGGGAAATGCAATTCTCAAAGAATGTTTAATTATGCGGAAAAACAGCCGGCTCTGTTTTAAGATGTCCTCTCCAGCTCCTCAATCCGTTTCAGCGCCTTTTCATACGCCTGCCTTGTTTCTTCCAACTCCTGTTCTTTTCTTTCCGCCTTCTGCCTTTCCTCTTCCGCCTTCTGCTTTTCCTCTTCCGCCTTCTGCTTTTCCTCCTCCACCTTACGTTTTACCTGGTTCAGCTCCTCCTGCATCTCGTCAATCATCAACTGCACCGTATTCCGGTCCAGCTCACGCAGCTCCTTTGAAAACATACCCATCACCTCTTCTATATTCCGGCAGATCTCATAAATCTGCCCGTACATGGCTTTGAAGTCTGAATATTTTTCTATGATGGAAATGACCGCCTCCGGCTCATCCATACTCAGAAACGCCAGCCATGCCTCCAGCCGATTCTCTATCCTGATATGTTTATTTTGCTGGATTTCCCGGAAGATGTCAAGTGGCACGAACAGATATTTCTGGAGGAGGTTTATCTCTATCCCGGTATTGGATTTCTGCTCAAAATAGTGGAGATATGTATCTGGAAACTGATGGAATGCCGATGTACTCTGCTCAAATAAGACGATTGTGTAGACTTCCTTGATATCTTTATAGACAAATTTCTTCTTCCGTTTGCTGCGGACTCTCTTATACTGCCGGAGCAGCAAGTCGGCGGAATAACACGCGCTCCGCTCGCCCGGGAATTTATACCCGATCTTCTGGATTTCAAGGTTCGCGATGCTGCCGTCCTTTAGCTGCACTACGATATCCATAATGACCAGCGATGTCTCATCCGCAATCCTTGTACTGTCTCCCGGCAGCACTTCAATGATGTGCACCTCCTGCCCAAGCAGGAGCGATAGCAGCTCATCAATCCGCTCCGGCACCGTCTCCGGGTTCAGGATCTCCTTGCTGATAAAATCATACATGGGCTTTACGCCGCGAACCCCGGTGCAGAAATCCAAGAACTCCTGCCGGTGATTTTCACCCCATTGTTCAAACATTGATTTCAAATGCCTGTCTGCCTCAATCTGTTCCATAATAGATTCCCTTGTCTGAATCATTGGAAAATACTCCTGTAATTTGTTTGCCATACGCAAAATCCTCCTTGTAAATCTACCCATAGGGCTTAATCTGTAAACAGCTGCTTTGGATAACTGCCCCGAACGCGGAGCGATAAGATAATACGGCTTTTCAGCCTGAAATGATTTGGAGAACAGCTAAAAATGCTGTCCTGATTTTTACTATCATAGCACAATGGCATAAAAAAGCAAGATGATTTTTAAAAATATTTACAAAATTCTCCCTCAAGTTATCATAGTCTCTCTTTCATAAACAGTGACCACACCCGCCCGGCAATTATCCTCTGCCCATCCCCGTCAGGATGCAGCCCATCCGCCTGAAGATGTTCCTCCATGCCGGCCTCCCTAATGTCTGCCGCCTGATACCCATACACTTCCTGATATTCCATAATAATATCATTGACGCGTCCAATCTGCTGTTCAATATACAAATTCAGCATCCTGAAACCCTCTTTCTCCCCCACAGGATTATAAAGGGTAGTCACTATCACCCGGCAGCTTTTCTTCCGGTTCTTCTGGATGCTATCCATCATTCTCTTCCAATCCTCTTCAAACTCCTCCCATCTCCATCCTTTCATAATCTCTGCTGCCTTCGCCGCTAATTCCGGGTTCTCAGCCATCCTTTTCTGAAATGCCGAAAAAAAAGTTTCCATATCCTGCACTTTCGCATCTTCCCCGAAAATCTCTTTGTACAGTTCCCGGCATCTTTTCAAAATATCATTAGCTCCTGCCGTAACGGTAACCAAATCTGCGTTTTTAATCTCTTCCTGCACCTTTACATCTGAAAGGTATCTTTCGCACAGCCCATCCGCCGTAATCCCATTCTTAGTATACTCTGAAAAAGAGACGGAATCTCCCTTCACTTCTCTCAGTTCCTCCGTCAATATCCGGGGATATCCTTCCATATCTTGCTCCTCCGAGACAGAATATCCGTTAGGTATGCTGTCTCCCAGCGCAACATAATGAAAAGATGCCTCACCCATGCCCGCATCTCTCCTGCCACCCCACATGAAAGCCGCCATAACCCCTACGCATAAAATCAATACTATAATTAACATTCCGAAAATCCTGCCCCTCATCTTCACTTTCATCTCCGGCTCCTACCTCTCCGATTAAAAAAGGAACCGCTTAAGCTATCTTCATAAGCATTACAGCAGTTCCTTTTACATACTCTCTTATGTATACCTTGACGGACAAAGTCCGCCTGTTCCGTAGGAACTTGTATTAAGGGATGCCCTTTGGGTATACCTTGACGGACAAAGTCCGCCTGTTCCGTAGGAACTTGTATTAAGGGATGCCCTTTGGGTATACCTTGACGGACAAAGTCCGCCTGTTCCGTAGGAACTTGTATTAAGGGATGCCCTTTGGGTATACCTTGACGGACAAAGTCCGCCTGTTCCGTAGGAACTTGTATTAAGGGATGCCCTTTGGGTATAAATTTCCCTTACAGTATCTCATCCTTCTTTGCAAGAATGGCCTCCACTGCCGCGCATGCCGGACAGTCGCAGTACTTAGCTCCGCCTGCTTTAATCTCCTCTCCGTGAGCCGCCACTTCTTTTGCCTTCTCTTCGCCAAAGACTTTCGCTCCCGCCTCTGAGCCTGCAAATGCAATCAGCGTATCGATTGGCATGATATCCTCCTCAAGCTCTGCAATCAGGGCTTTCGTCTCTTCTGCCTCCTTGTCCGTACCTACAGCCGCCAGCCAGCCCTTAGCCGCCTCCTTCGTCTCCGGGCTGCAAGTCGGAGCATTGACCAGTTCATTCACTTTTTCGATAACATAGTCTTTTACATTCTGGTTCATCCTATTCATCCTTTCTTTATTTATATTCAGAGCGATAGAAATATTCACGCAAATACCAATAAATATCCCATCCCCTGTTAAAGACATCATATTCGCCTGCCATCATTATAACAATTACACATAAAAAAGACAATCTATTTTAATTTCCCTTATTCGCAAAGTCTATATTGCCGGAAGCATTTCCAATCCTGCCTGATTATCGCTTAATAAAAACCTCGATTCTCCGAGAACAGCCAGAACATTTCCATGAAAAAAGAACCCTGACCGGAAACCAAGATATTAAAATCCTGATTCCGGCAGAGTTTTTCTTACTTTCAAACAGAAATATCAAATTTTATTCAAATGACTGCTCTGTCCTCTCAATAATCTCATCCTGCAGCGGCTTATCCAGATTGCGGAAGAAGTCGCTGTACCCGGCAACACGCACGATAAGATCCTTATATTCCTCCGGATTCTTCTGCGCGTCTATAAGCGTCTGCCTGTCGATGACATTGAACTGGATATGATGTCCGTCCATAGAGAAGTAGGAGCGGATCAGGCTCGCCATATTGTCAAGCCCCTTCTCGCCTGCTACTACGTTTGGCGTAAACTTCTGGTTCAGCAGCGTTCCCGCCGTCGCCAGGTGATCCATCTTGGAGCAGGACTTGATGACCGCCGTCGGTCCGTTTCTGTCTGCGGACTTCTCCGGGGAGATTCCCTCAGATACCGGCTTGTGCGCTTTTCTTCCGTTAGGCGTCGCAAGGATCACATCCCCAAAGTATACATGGCAGGTAGTCGGCAGCATATCCACGCCGTACTTTCCGCCTTTCATGTTCGGGCGGCCTGTAATCTCGCTCCGGTAAAGCTCGAATACTTCCTGCATGATATCATCTGCGTAATCATCATCGTTGCCGTACTTCGGCGTCTTGTCATGAACCATGCGGTAGATGGCATCGTACCCTTCATAGTCATGCTCCATCGCCTCAATCAGCTCTTCCATAGTGAAGTTCTGGTTGTCGAATACATTGTATTTTACAGCCGCAAGGCAGTCGGTAACAGTGCCGATGCCCACGCCCTGGATATAGTTGGTGTTGTATCTTGCGCCGCCTGCATTGTAATCTTTCGCATTGGAAATGCAGTCGTTAGTTACGACGGAAAGACACGGCGCCGGCATCTCCTGCGCGTAGAGCTGCTCAATGACATTGTTGCCGCGGATCTTGATATTTACAATATGCTCAAGCTGCTTTTTGAACGCATCCCAAAGCTCATCATAAGTCTTGAAATCCTTCGCATATCCAAGTTCAAGCCCGATCTGTTTCCCGGAATACTGGTCAAATCCGTTGAATAATGTAAGCTGGAATACTTTCGGGATATTCAAATACCCGGTGAGGATATATGCCTCGCTGCCCCACGCTCCCGTCTCCACACATCCGGAAGAGCCGCCGCGCCTTGCGTCCTCAAGCTTTTTCCCCGCGTTGATAAGCTCCATGATCTGCGCCTCCGTATTGTAGAACGCAGGCTGCCCCCAGCCTTCCCTGGAGACTTCGCAGGCTCTCTTAAGGAACTTGGCCGGAGTCTTCTTGCTGATGGTCACGTTGGAATTCGGCTGGACCAGTTTCATCTCGTCCATGCAGTCAAGGATTAAGTAGCTTACGTTATTGACGCCGTTGCGTCCGTCCGGGGTCACGCCGCCGGTATTGATATTTGCAAAATCCGTGTAGGTCGCGCTCTCTTTTAAGGTAATGCCTACCTTCACCGGAGCCGGCTGATTGTAGAATTTCACCCACAGGCACTCAAGCAGCTCTAACGCCCTCTCATCATCCAGAATCCCAGCCTCTACGTCTCTCTCGTAATACGGGTTCAAGTGCTGGTCAAGCCTTCCTGGACTGAACGCATCCCAGGGATTTAACTCTGTAGTAACCGCAAGGTGGGTAAACCAGTATAGCTGGATCGCCTGCCAGTAAGTCTCGGGCTTATGTGCCGGAACCACCTCAAGGTTTGCCGCAATCTGAAGGAGCTCTTCCTTTCTCGTCTCGTCCGTCTCTTTCTCTGCCATCTCAAGAGCCAGCTTGTGATAACGCTCGCCGAGAATGATCACTGCGTCGCAGGCGATATCCATAGCCTTTAACTCTTCGCATTTATTCACCGCGTCCGAGTCATTGATGTAATCCAGCGCGTCCATTGTCTTCTGAATCTTCTCTTTGTAATCTAAATATCCTGTAGTAAACACCTGCTCGCCGCCGCATGTATGTCCCGGACCCCTCTGCTCCATGAACTCGGTAAACATACCCGCGCTGTAGCACTCATGCCACTCCGGCGTCATCCGCGCAAGTATCTTCTCCCGCATGCTCCGCCCTGTCCAGTATGGGATAATCTCCTCAGCCTGAAGTTTCCGGTCTTCTTCTGTCGTCTTAAAGGACACAAGCTCACGCTCGCTCATGACTACCATGTCCTCCACGCTGTGGCAGCAAAGCTCAGGGAATGTAGGCGACGCCTGAGGGTCTTTTCCCTTCTCGCCGATGATCAGCTCGCCGTCCCCAAGATACAGTGTCTTCCTGGAAAAATACTCTTTCAGGACCATCGCCCGCATAACCGGAATTGAGTATTTCCCGTCATTTGCCTTGTAAAAATCCGTCTCGATCTTTGCCCTCTCAAGGTCAATGTGAACAGGCGTCGTCACACTGAGCTCTCTGAGCTTTTGAATTCTTTCGTTCATCCCACGCAGTTTCGCCATCTCTTTACCCTCCTATTTTGGTGTTCTGGAATCCGGCCTCGATAAAGAGCTGCCTTAACTCTTCCATCTCAGCCTTATCCGGTGCATGTAGATTTTTACCCATATATTCCATATCCAGCTTCCGATATTTGCCGCTGCCTGTATCATGGTAAGGCAGCAGATTTATCTGAGGCGGATGAATATCATGCTCTTTCAGAAACGCTATCGTCTCCTTCATATTTTCCGCATTCCCATTTACTTCCTTCACCGTCGGAATCCGGATGTAGATCCTCGCCCCGTCTGCCGACAGGCGGGCAAGATTTTCCAGGATCAGCTTATTGTCCACTCCCATATACTGCTTATGTATCTCCGGGTCCATCACCTTCACGTCATAGAGAAATGTGTCCGCATACGGCAAAATTGCCCGGAACTTTTCATATGGCACATATCCGCATGTATCGATGGTAAGGTTGATGTCCTGGCGCTTAAGCCCCTTTGCAACCGCCAGGATATAGTCTGTGTCCATGGCCATCACTTCCCCGCCGGAAAGGGTCACCCCGCCGCCGGATTCCTCATAAAACATCTGATCCTTTAAAAGCTCTTTTATAAGCTCCTTCACTGTATATTCACGGCCGACAATCTCCCTTAAGCCCGCCGGGCAGAAGTTCTCACACCTCCCGCACAGCGTGCAGAGCGACTTATCAAGCACCGGCTTTTTATCCTTCATGGAAAGCGCATGGCTTTGGCAGGCTTTCACGCAGGCTCCGCAGCCTGTGCATTTCTCCGCGTCAAACTGCATCTCCCTTTCGTACTCCTGGGTCTCCGGATTGTGGCACCACTCGCATCTTAACGGACATCCCTTAAAAAATACAGAAGTGCGGATTCCGTCGCCGTCATGAATTGAAAACTTTTGTATGTTTGTTATATTTTTCATTCTCTTTACCTTTCAGGCCAGCATGGCCTGCCCCAGTGAACAGACAGTCTGTCTCCGCCTTAGACCATAGTCTATACTATAGTCTATAATATGATATAAATATACCACTTCGCTATAATTTTGTCAATATCCCGCGTCTCACATAACTCAAGTTCCCAAGCTTTAAACAACAAAAAATACACCTTCAAAACCGCTCCTGACATTTTGCAGCGGCCTTGAAAGCGTATTTCCCCATCATATCTGTATTCTTTACCCGAAATTCTTCTTAATCAGCATACAGTATTCTTCATAAGGTTTCATCAAACTCAGGCTGTCGCCCAAAGAATCCCTGACTCCCTTATAATACCAGCCGATAGTGTCCTTATCCTTCATGCGGAACCTGTTCCACAGCTCGTCTCCCAGAACCGGATAATCCCTGTCGATATCCCGCATATTAGACAGCTTGTCCGCAAGGCATATCAGTTTCACCTCGTAGGGCGCCCGTCTGATATGCTCAATGGTCGCCCGTTTCCTTTCCATCCAGGTCTTAGACTTATCCTCGCTTTCCTGCGCCACCATATTGGCCACCCGTTCCGAGAATTCCTGCGCCAGCAGTGTCCTTGACACTCCCCCGCAGTCCTCTATCGTATCGTGCAGCACAGCCGCGCTTATGATCTCTGCATCCTGCGTCATCCCCGACACGATATCGCCCACCTCTATGGGATGTACGATATACGGCCGTTTCGTCCCCTTTCGAAACTGTCCTTCGTGCGCCCTCGTTGCAAATTCAATTGCCTTATTGATCATATTAAGCTCCTCTTTTGACATTCCAAATCCACACTTCTTTTCTACCGATTCCAATTCTTATGCCTACATCTTACAAGTCTTTCGTATCTTCTTTACTCCCTTTCAATACCTTCTCTCAGTCTTGCTTTCTCCTTTCTGTGAAACAGATCGAAGATACACGGAACAACAAACAGCGTAAGAACAGTTCCGTATATCAGGCCCCCGATTGTTACAACGGCCATGGGCTGGACCATATCCGAACCCATCCCGACTCCTACTGCCATTGTACACAATCCGAGAATCGTAGTCAATGCTGTCATGACAATTGGACGCATTCTTGTTCTACCGGCCTCGATAAGCGCCGCTTTCTTCGGCTTTCCTTCCCCGATGAGCTGATTCGTGTAATCGATAAACACGATTCCGTTATTAACGATGATTCCCGACAGCATGACAAATCCTACCATGGCAATGACGCTGACCGGCATATCCGCGATCCAGAGCGCCAACAGCCCTCCGGTAAATGCAAGGGGTACCGTAAACATGATGATGAACGGCGAGCGCAGCGACTGGAACTGGGCTACCATAATCAAGTACATAAACAAGAGCGCAAGCGCAAGCATCTTGAAAAGCTCAACCATCGCCTCATTGATCGTCTCGTCCTCGCCGGTCATCTCCACCTCGTAGCCTTCCGGAACGTCATAGGACTTGAGCGCGTCCTTTACACGGTTGCTGACAAGGCCGATATTGTCTCCGTCCTCAATCTCCGCCGTAACGGACATATATCTTGTCTGCCCTTTCCGGTTGATGGACTGCAGCCCGGATGAATCCACGAAATCCACAACTTTAGACAGCTTTACCTTCTTCGTCGTGCCGTCCTGTTTCGTGACGGTGATTTTCATCTTCCGGATGTCCTCCCTTGTCAGGTCTTCATTCTCATCCTCTTTTACAAACACGTCATAATCCTTCGTGTCCGTTCCAAGGGTCATTGCCGAGGAGGGCTCGGCAAGCTTTGCATAGAGCTCTTGGTATACCTGCGCCACCGTAAGGCCTTCCTTGGTGGCTCTGTCTTTATTCACTACGATACGCAGCTCATTTGTATTATCCTCTGTTCCGTCGGATACATTCTGGGTTCCTTTCGTATCCTCCACAATCTTTTTCACATCCCGGGCAATCTCCTGCAGCCTGTCTAAATCCCTTCCTTTCACCTCGACATTGATGCCCGCGCTGCCAAGGGCGCTCATATCCATGTTGGACATGATGACCGTCAGCTCGCCGTTTACATCTTTTGTCTCTTTTTCAATCTTTTTCTTAAGCTGTGCGTTGGAAAGAGACGGATTTTCCTTTGTAATGGCATAGAAAGAGATGACATTTGTCTCCACCTGGGTTCCCAGCATATCCGAAGACGATACAAGGGCCCCCACGTCCTCGATGTCCTCAAAGCCGCACAGAATGTCCATCACCTTGTCCGCCTCTTTCGCCGTGTCCTCAAGGCTTGTTCCGTCCTCCGTCTCAAGGGTCATGCTGATCTGCGTGCTTTCCATCTGGGGCATGAACTCTGTGCCGTTAGACGCTGCCAGAAAGACACTTCCCACAAACAGGCCCAGCGCGCCAAGAAGAACCAGAACCTTCACTCGCAATGCCCCTGCCAGAAGTTTGCCGTACGCACGTTTCAGCATTTTAAATATCCGGCTCTCTTTCTGCTCCGTCTTTCTCAGAAGTCCTGCCGACATCATCGGAACAACAGTAAGTGCCACCAGGAGGCTTGCAAGGAGCGAGTATGCAATCGTAAGCCCCATGTCTACAAAAAGCTGCCTCGTAATTCCCTCCGTGAACACGATTGGAAGGAATACGCATATCGTCGTAAGGGTGGACGCCATGATTGCTCCGCTTACCTGTTGCGCCCCTTTCATGGCAGCCGCTTTCGCGGACGCTCCCTCTTCATTTCTCATCCGGTAAATATTCTCGATGACCACGATGGAGTTATCCACAAGCATGCCGACGCCCAGGGCAAGGCCTGACAGGGAGATGATATTGAGCGTGATCCCTGAAAAATACATAGCCACCAGAGCCGTCATGATGCTGATCGGAATCGAGCATGCGATAACAAAGGTAGAGCGCAGGCTCTTCAAAAACAGCAGCAGGATGATGATCGCCAGCACCGCACCATAGAGGAGGTTCTGCAGAACAGAGTTCACGATCATATCGATGTAAACGCCCTGATCCATCAGAACGACCGTATTTATCCCATTATTCTCACTGTGTATCTGTTCAAACCGCTCCAGGACACGCCCGCTTACGTCTCCTGTCGAATACCCGGTCTGTTTCTGCACGCTCAGCACGATTCCCGGCTTTCCGTTTATTTTAGCGTAAGTCTCGTCAGCATCATTGACAAGCTCCACAACCGCCACGTCGGACAGTTTCACCGGGTCGATATCTTCCATATCTAAAAGGGTAAAGTTTTTAAGCTCGTCAAGGCTTTTGAACTTATCTCCCACACGCACAAGGTAATCAATGCCGTCCTCCTCCACATAGCCCGCCGGCATGCTGAAGTTCTGTGCCTGGAGCATGGTCTTCACCGTATCCGCAGAGAGGATGTCTTCCACCTTCACGCTCTTTTCCGTCTCTTTTTCTGCGGATTTAAGCTGCTCCTCCTGCATCTTGAGCGCCGATTCTCCCGCGGCAAGCTGCGCCGCTCCTTCCCCGATGCCGACAGCCGCCTCTAACTGCGCGGACGCAAGCTTGCCCCTCGCCTGCGCCAGTGACAGCGCGCCGTCATTCACCTGCTTTGAGATCTTTTCAAGCTGGTCTTTTCCGCCAGCAAGCTGGGCCTGTGCGGCAGTGAGCTGCTTTTCCTGTTCATCTAACTGCTTGATCGTCTCTGTCAGCGTCTTATATGTACTGTCATAATCTTTAAGCGCCTCTTCCATCTGGGCGAGCTGGGCTTTGATTTCATCCTTCCCCGGTGTTCCCTCTGGCATCGCGTCATATTTTGCTTTCAGCTCGTCATAAGCGTTTTTCGCCTGGGTCAGGCTTTCAAGCTGAGCCTGTGCCTGGGCTTTCCCGGCGCTGACCAGCGCAAGGCTTTGGTCTAACTGGGTCTCCTGCACATTCAGCTCTGCCCTCTTCTCCGAAAGCTCAAGCTGGGCCTGCTTAAGCTCCTCGCTTTTTACAGATACCTGAGACTCCGCTTTCTCCATCCCTGCCGCCGCTTTTTTCTTTCCCGACTCCAGCGCGCTCTTTCCGCTCTTTACCTGCTTTTTGGCTTTGTTCAGAGCGTTCCTTGCATCGTCAAGCTGCTTTTTCATCTCAGCCTTGATGTCCTCGCCGATCTCGTCAATCTTATCATCATTGAGGGTAATCTCTACCGTCTCTTCTATATTCCCCACCGCAGATACGGACGCAACGCCCTCCACGCTCTCAATCTCCGGTATCACCTCGTCCTCAATGGTCTTGCTGACCTTCGTGCCGCTCTCTGCGTCCGCGCTGACAGCCGCCACGAGAACCGGCATCATATCCGGGTTCAGCTTGATGATCATGGGGTTCGTCACTTCATCCGGCCAGAATCCCTTAATCTGGTCAAGGCTCTCCCGCATCTCTATCGTGGCGGAATCCATATTGGCCGTCTGCTCAAACTCCAGCATGACCGTGGAGGCATTTTCACTGGACATAGACATGATGTTTTTAATATTGCTGACGGTGGCCATAGTCTGTTCCACCGGTTTTGTCACCACTTCCTCAATCTGCTCCGGGCTGGCTCCCGGATATGTAGTCATAACAATGGCATAGGGAAGATTCATGCTGGGGAGCAGGTCAACCGTCATCTTCGTAAACGATACGACTCCGAGGACAATGATAAGAACTATGCCCACCACTACGGTATATGGTTTTTTTACGCTGAGTTTTGAAAGCATCGGGAAACTCCTTTTACATTTTTTCTAAAAATTAATATGTAAATAATAGCACTTGAGGCTTTAAAAGACAATGATTGTAATATATAATATTTTTGAAAAAAATCAATTTAATCTGACATTTATGTAAAATTAATAGTTTGTTTATATATTATGGAAGGATGTTTTTAATGAATCGCGAGAATTTTGAGAAGGATGATTTTAGGAAATATGTACTGGTTACAGGGGCATCCCGGGGAATTGGGCGGAGTACGGCCCTTCTTTTTGCGGAAAACGGGTATCATGTTTTTTTGAATTGCTGCCGATCAGCCGGGAAAATTGAAGAAGTGAAAAAGGAAATTGATTCTGCAGGGCGTGGCTCTTGCGAAATTATCATGGGAGATGTGGGAAATCCCCGTGACGTGAACAATATTTTCGAAAAAATAGGCAGAACGTGCGGTCGGCTTCATGTGCTGGTGAATAATGCGGGAATTTCGCATATAGGGCTTTTGAGTGATATGAGCGACAGCCAGTGGGATGCGGTGCTGCGTACAAACCTTTCTTCTGTCTTTTACTGCTGCCGCGCTGCCATACCGGGAATGGTAGCAAAAAAGCAGGGCAGGATCATTAATGTATCTTCCATGTGGGGGGTGTCGGGCGCATCCTGCGAGGCGGCTTACTCTGCCTCCAAAGCAGGAGTGTGCGGGCTTACCCGGGCTTTGGCAAAAGAGCTGGCTCCCAGCAACATCCAGGTCAACGCGATTGCCTGCGGCGTGATCGACACCGACATGAACAGCCAGCTTAACAAAGAAGAGCGGGACGCTCTGGCCTATGAGATCCCGATGGGGCGCTTTGGCTCTCCGGGCGAGATTGCGAAAGTTATATGGGATATGGCAAATGCGCCCGAATATATGACCGGGCAGATAATCGGGGTGGACGGGGGGTATCTGTAGATACAGGGGGGGATGCATCTGCAGCCTCCCCATAGACAACGCTGTACTTGTATAATCCGCACTAATCTCTCAGGCATCCAATGGGCACTATATAGATGCCGTCCTCCCTCCTGTACGCGTAATTTCCTGTTCCTGTCAGAACCATTAAAAAGGATGGGGCTTTCATCTTTTTCGTATCAATCTTATTTTTTAATTCCATAAGCGTCTCTGCACCATGGGCGATCGCCTCGTCTCCTCCAAGCTTTATCTCCGCAAGGCCATATGAGCCGTTTCTAAGATGTATGACCGCATCACATTCCAGCCCTGATTTATCCCGGTAGTGATACACTTCTCCTCCCAACATATCCGCAAATACCCTCAAATCCCGTACACACATAGTCTCAAACATCAGGCCAAACGTCTCCAGATCGTTGATCAGATCATTCGGCCCAAGCCCCAGAGCCGCCACTCCGATAGACGGGTCGATATAGTACCTTGTATCGGATGTCCGTATAGCGGTCTTCGACCTCAGGTTCGGATTCCATGCAGCCATATCTTCTATAACAAATATTTTTTTCAATGCGTCGATATAGGATAAAACTGTATCTTCATCCAGCGTCTCCAGGTCGTTTGCCAGCATATCTGACTTTATGGCCGCATTTGATGCCTGCGCTCCCTGATTCCTCGCATAAGAACGCATAAGCTTTTTTACCCTCTCCGGATTCCTCTTCACGCCGTCCACCCGGGAAATATCTGTCTTGACAATCGCATCATAGTAATCATATGCCTGTTCTAATGCGATATCTTCATCAAGGAACGTTGCCCTTGGCCACCCTCCCCTGCACACTAAAAATGCCAGTTTCATTATATCCAGGTCATTGACCGCCGCAATCTGCTCCGGCTCTTTAAAAAGCTGGGATAAACGTATTGACCCATTCGATTCCCCCGATTCAAACAGACTCATCGGGCGCATCAATACCCATGCAAATCTCCCTGTGCCTGTATGCTGGATAAGCTGTGTATCCGCCGGAACAGCTGACCCTGTCAAAATAAACTGGCCTTCCTCTCCTCTGTGGTCAACCTCAAACCTGACAGCATCCCACAGCTTAGGCGCTACCTGCCACTCGTCAATCAGCCTCGGAACCGCCCCCTTAAGCAGCAGTGACGGGCTGATATCCGCCAACTGCATATTCTGTTTCAGATTGTCCGGTTCCGACATATATAGCACGCTTTCGGAAAGCTGCTCAGAAGTAGTCGTCTTCCCGCACCATTTCGGCCCTTCAACCAGCACCGCGCCTTTGCCCTTCAGCTTTTTCTCTATAAGCATGTCTGCAATCCGTTTTTTGTATTTTTTCATGCTCCTCACACCTCTCTTTAACATAATTTTATACCAGCTATTATGATCCGTCAATATATTTTCGGTTATTTGGCATCTGTTTATTCGGTTATTTGGCGCTGTTTCATTCGGTTATTTGGCATCTGTTTATTCGGTTATCCGGCGAAAAAAAGATAAGGAACTTCTTCATCACTCCAGATCGTTCCTTATCTTCTTATTTTTTCTTAAGTTAGTCGTTCTTATTCAGCCATTCTTTCATCAGCTCTACATACCTGTCGTTGTCCTCTACAAAGCACATATGGCGGCATGTCCTGAAAAGCTCCCACTCGGAGTTCGGGATTCTGTCGTACATATATTTTGCAATGTACGGCGTACACAGATCATTCCCGCCGTTGATTACGAGCGTCGGCTCCTTAATGTCCTTAAGCTGCTCTGTCACGTCGTACTCCTTGAGCGTTCCCATCGGGGTGTACTCGTTCGGACCCCATCCTACAACGTAAGCCTCGCCGCCCTTCTTGACCGGACGCCTTAAGCACTCCGGAGACTCCTCTGTAACCGCACCTGCCGCATGGCGGAGCATATACTCTGCTTCTGCCGCCTGGTATACCGGGTCACTGTAGTCATTGGTAGACGTTGCCTTCTCGATCGCATCCTGCATCTCCTGCGGAAGTTCCTTGATCATACGGTGCTGCTCGATTCCCCACATCCAGGACGCCGGGAGCGTACTGGAAAGAATCAGGCTCTTAAGCCCTTCCGGCTTATGGTTGCACACATAGTCAAGCAGCAGCATGCCGCCCCAGGACTGTCCTAACAGATGCATCTCATCCAGTCCAAGATGCTCTCTAAGTGCAACCAGCTCATTAATCCACGTCGTCGCGTTCCACAGGTCCGGACGGTTCTCCACATAAGATTCCCCGCATCCGATCTGATCGTACATCACGATCTGGCGTCCGTCTTCCCCTGCCAGCCTGTCCAGCACCTCAAAATAATTGTGCGTGGAGCCCGGGCCTCCATGCAGCAGCACTAACGGTTTCTTATTACCGGCATTTTCCCCCACGATGCGGTAATATGTCTTGTACTCTAAGTACGGCATAAAGCCTTCTCTGATTTCCATTGGCGAAAACCTCCCTTATGTTTTTGTCTGCAATCATTATATAAAATATTTCCTGAAATGTACAGTCCTTTCGGCACCAATTGCTTACAATTACGCCAAACCCGCTATCCTTCCCAATACCGTCTCAAGAACTTTTCTGCGTTTTTATAGCACACGTCCTCTATCTCCCCGACAGTAAACCCGGCCCTTTCCATCGCCTGGGGAAGTTTTTGCATATGCTGACAGGCCGATATCTCCAGCTCATCCTCCACGCCGTCAAAGTCCGTTCCGATTCCGACGACTTCCCTGCCGCCAACCTTTATCATATGCCTGATGTTTGCGATAATCGCCTCTATCGTAGACTTGCCGTCCGGCGACAGGAAGTCCCCGCCGAAATTGATTCCCGCAAGACCTCCTTTTTCCGCCAGTTTCCGTATCATATCATCTGTCAGGTTCCGGTTGTGGGGGCAGACTGACCTTGCATTGGAGTGAGACGCAATAAAGGGGCGTTTCCCGCACTTCCATACGTCCTCAAAGCCTGCGTCCGACAGATGCGACACATCGGCGATCATCCCCAGCTCATCCATTCTCTCAAGAGTCTCTATCCCGAACTTTTTTAAGCCTTTTGTCTGGAATTCAGGAAAGCATCCCGGATATCCGAGGCAGTTCTCATAGTTCCAGGTCAGGGTAATCAGGCGGATTCCCGCTTTGTAAAGCTCTGCAAGCCTCTCCGGCTGGCCTTCAAGAATCCCGCCTTCCTCCACGGTCAGAAAGCAAGATACCTTTCCCTTCTCCCTGTTATCAAGATACTCTTCCCAGGAGCCGGCAAACGCCGCCTCCTCATGCCCCTCCAGGCCTTTATAGAATAATTCGGTCATCTTAAGCGCGTCTTTGTAGTGGGAGCCCAGAAACGGCCGATCCTCCCACCAAAGATAACAGGCAAAAAACTGCGCCCCGTAGCCTGCCTCCGCCAGACGCTTTACGTCAATCTGGCACTCATTCTCCCACACAGTCTGGCTGCCGTCTCCAATCTTATACAGATCAAACTCCCTGATCTATCCGTAAGCCCTTCTGCCGGATCATCCGCCTGGTAGTCATAAGCATGTTCAATCGCCCCCATCAGGTATTCATACTCTTTCTTTTCCTCAATAAACAGCCGAAGGCAGACGGCGGATACTACCATGACCAGAACGGAAATCACAAACCGGCTGGCATAGATTTTACTGTAAAAAAACCCTTTTCGTCTCAGGCAGATGAAAAATGTCAGCCTTTCCGCTTTTTTTAATCTCGACGGAGCGCTGCAATCCAAAAGCCCGCTGTCAAGCTTAAAGGCCGTACGTATCTGCGAGCCGATTGCCGTCAATGCGACTGCCAGGTTGCACACAAAGTAAATAACCGTAACGCTGGCAATGTATTCCAGTATATACTTCTGCTGAATTTCCAAATGCACCGGTATCTTCACGACCCTATGTACCGCATAACGAGTTTCCTCATAACGTTCACGCTCCCCTTCCCACAACCATGCCGTCCCGGATCTCGATGACCCTGTCGGCAGCCTGTGCAATCTCCATATCGTGAGTTACAAACTTGCCGGAGCCGCTCTTCCCGATAATCGCATAGAAATGTCCTTTTTCAATCTCCAGGCTGATATTTTTTACCGCCTCAACTTTCACCTCGCCCATGCCGTATATTTTCTGCAAGTTTTTTGCCGTCAAAATCACTCCCATAATCTCGCCCCTTTCTTTCCGCGAAATATATTCCCGTTCTATCATCCGCAGCTACCTCAGCTTTTCTGCTCCCGCCTCCGTCCGCAGCTCTTTTAACATAACCTCCACAGACTTATCCCCAAACTCCACTGTCAGTATGTCATTTTCACTGACCCGCTCGCACTCGCCGTATTCATTGAGATAGATCACGGTTCCGTCATCCAAAAATACATAGCTGACATAAAAATTCCTGTCAGAGCCTTTATCAAACTCTCTTCTCACCGGACTGATTCCGCAGCTTACAAGTGTCAGATGCTCCCTTTCCCTGCCTGATTCGTTCGTAAGCACATCGCCCGACGTTTCATCATGACCTACGCCCATCCATCCGTCTAGCAGCACATTGTCTTTCTTCGGCTCAAATCCAATCCTTACCACTCCATCCATACTCTCATACGTCACTTTCACATCCCCGGACATCACGCTTTTTCTGGAAAGGAAAGCGTTTTCATAAAATCCCCACAAAAAAATTGCCACAAGCAGCACTGCCGCTATAGATCCAAATATCATGCGATCCATTACTTTTTTCAGCTTTTTAAAAGCCTTAATCTCCGTCTTCACCTGCACTTCATCTATCTTCGGATACTTCTCCGATTCGAGATCCTCTTTCATCGCATTCAGGAAATCCCTGCACTCCGCACACTCCTGCACGTGTTCTTCAACCGCGCGGCTGCTCTCCTCACTCGTCAGCCCGTCCACATAGCTGGGCATCAAGTCTCTTATAATCCCACATTCCATCATGTTCGTCACCCTTTCACAATTTTTTGTTTTGCCCGGTAAAACGTTACCCTCGCCCAGTTTTCATTTTTTCCGAACAGCTCCCCAATCTCCCGGAAAGAAAATGCGCCTGTCACTCTGAGGAGCACCACCTCTTTCGCCGTCTCGTCAAGGACATGCACCCTCCGGAACAGCTCCATCTTCTCCTCCCGGATGCAAAGCTCCTCGTCCGGCGTTTTCCTGCCGGAAGGCATCTTCTCATCCAAAGGTTTCGTGCCTTTCTTACTTCTCTTCTCCAGCTCCCTGTACCAAAGATGCTTTGCAATCTGGCACAGCCACGTTGACACCTTGCATGTTCCGTCATACTTATTTGCACAGCGCACCGCCTGGTAAAAAGTCTCCTGGGTGAGCTCTTCTGCCGTCTCCTCGTCATGGCACAGAGACATCAGAAAGCGATATACCGCCTGAGCATATTCCCTGTACGCCGAGTCCATATTTAACATTTTCTCACCTCGCTTTTTTGCATGCCGCCGTCCACTCTGTGAACTGTGTACCTATATATCCTAAAAATAATGTTTTCGTTACAAATAATCAATGAATAAATAATACCATATTACAGCAATTATAAAAGAGGATATTCTTCCGCTGCCATAGCAGTGAAAAAATATCCCCTCATTGAAGACTTTTTTGCCCTTAAATCTATAAAAATGACCTGACAAGATTAATCAGAATCATTACATTTATTTCCATTGCCTGAATGGAGATGTACTCATATGGCCCATGTGCATTCTGAAAGCCTGCAGATATATTCGGGCACGGAAGTCCTTTGTATGTAAGGCATGCGCCGTCTGTTCCGCCGCGAAATGGCTCTTCCCTAGGCGTAAGGCCCATATCCAGCATAACAGTTTTTACATGATCTATGATATAATGTATGGGATTAATGATATCTGTCATATTATAATAAGTGTCATGTATTTCCAGTTCAAACATATTCTCTCCATAATAATCATTCAGATAGCCTGCAATGTTGCTCATACATTTTTTACGGAATTCAAACTTAGATTTGTCATGGTCACGTATGAGATATTTCATAGTAGTAAAGTCAACGGCTCCATTAAATTCTATGAGATGGAAAAAGCCTTCTCTTCCTTCCGTATGAGCCGGTATCTGCGCCGCCGGCAGCATGCTGTTAAATTTGGTGCCTGCCAAAATCGCATTGACCATCCGATTCTTCGAATGTCCTGGATGGATGCTTTTTCCATGGATCTTAACAAGTGCGGTCGCCGCATTGAACGTCTCCGCCGTCACCTCTCCTGTAGATGCCCCGTCAACAGTGTACGCAAAATCTGCCGCAAACCGGTTAACATCAAAATGCACCGCTCCTTTCCCAATCTCCTCGTCCGATGTAAACGCTATCTTAATGCATCCATGCTTTTCCTCAGGATGTTCATGAAAATATTTTGCCATTGTAATAATCTGTGCAATTCCTGCCTTATCATCCGCGCCGAGAAGTGTTGTTCCGTCTGTCACGATCAGATCATGGCCGATATAATCAGACATATGGGGAAACTTCTCAGTTTCCATAACAATACCTTTCTCTTGATTCAATTGAATGTCTCCGCCTTCATAACTTTTAATTATCCTCGGCCTTATATTGCACCCTGAAGCATCCGGCGATGTGTCCATATGGGCTATAAACCCAATCACTGGCGGATTCTCCCCGTCAGGGCAGTTTGAAGGTATTTTCGCGTATAAGCAACCTTCTTCAGATAGATAAACATCTTTTGCCCCAAGAGATTCCAACTCCTTCCCGAGCATCTTTGCAAGCTGGAATTGTTTTTGTGTGCTTGGGGTTTTCCCGGAACTATAGCTGGACTGGGTATCTACATTCACATATTTTAAAAACCTTTCTACCACATCAGACATCAGGTACACTCTCTTTCTTAAAAACAGGTTAACAGGTTACAAAATTGCACTGGCAATGCCTATAAGCATAGGCATTGTTATGATACACGCCAGTGTCGAGAGGCAGACTTCTTTGACTGAGCGGGAATAATCCTGATCAAAAAGCTGTGCAAAGATTGCCACGTTGGAACCGACCGGAGCCGATGCAACAATGAGGACCGCAAGCTTTATCATCAGATGTTCTGCCGGTAAGGCCATCATCAATAAGATGGTAAGCGCCGGTATCAGAATCAGCCGTATTACCACACATTTATAAACGATTCTTTCTGTAAAAAGCTCTGCCAGTGGAATCTGACCCAAATATATTCCCAAAACAATCATGGCCAGAGGGCCATTCATAGATGAGACTGTTCCAATAACCCCGTGAATGGTTTCAGGAAATGCAACCGGCATTAAAAAGACGGCAATACCAGCCAGAAAACTGATTACAATTGGATTCGTGCGTATCTTTTTGAAAGAAATGTACTGGCGGTCTCCGGTCATTGCCAGCACGCCGTACGTCCACTGCAATATATTCAGCAATGCAACAAAAGAGGATATATATATCACATTTTCACCGCCCAAGGTCATCTGGACAAGCGGAATCCCTATAAATCCGGCGTTGGAAAAAGCTGCGCCGAAACGTTCCACTGCCTGGTCAGATGAAAAAAACAACCTGCTTACACAGATTGAAAGCAGCAGAGACAAAACCGCTGCCACGAAAGATATTGTCAGACCCTCAAATATCTTCCAGGAAAAATCGGCAACATATGAGCGGAAGATTGCCACGGGCATTATGATATACAGAAGCATCTTCCCTATATCCGCGCACCCCTGTTGGCTCACAAGTTTCTTCTTGAATAAAAAATAACCTATCATCAGGTAAATAAACATAATAAAGTTTTGTTTCAAGAGCAATATAACAATATCCATAGGTTCCCTCCGCATTTAATTTTCACTCAATTACATTATACATGTTTAATTTTTTCAATTCCACGCAAATATCACCTTTAAGTTATACAATATATTGATAACTGGGTTAATAAAATCGAATATTAGTATAATTCTCTAAAAACAGGTATAATAAAATCAACATCTTGATAACATTTTAACAAAGGAGGGTGGTTCATGGTTCAAATTACACAGTTAAAATATTTACAGAAAATAGCCGAACTCAAAAGTATGAATAAAGCCTCCGCAGCGCTATTTGTATCACAGTCTAATCTTAGCTACGCAATGAAACAATTAGAAGATGAACTGAATCTGGAAATTTTAGTCCGCACAAACAAAGGGGTCGCGCTTACAGAAGCCGGAGAAGAATTATTGCAGTATGCAGACAATGTATTAAAACAAATGGAACTGATTGAAAACATGGGAACGCAAAAAAAGAAACAAATCCTGTCTGTTTCCGGATACTGGTCAGTGGCTTATACGTCTGCAATCTGCGAATTTTTAAAAAACAATAAAAAGAATTTCAGTGAAATCGTGCTGGAAGGAGCCAGGATAGACAATGTCATGCGAAATATAGAGCGGGGCCACATGCATGCAGGGCTTATCCATTTCACCCAATACCAAAGGCATATCATCAAGCGCAAACTTAAAAATATGAACCTGACATATGAGCAGCTCTGCAAAGACACCTGGTACGCCTGCGTTGGGCCTAACAACCCCCTGTATAACAGAAAAAGCGTACGTGCAGAAGAACTCATGCCTTTCCCGTTTATCCGGGCAAAAGATGACTTTGTAGCCAGTATCGGAGTCGCCAATACCGTCATCGGAGACGTAAAGCTGGCGGATTTCCCGAAAGAAATATTCTGCAACGACAGCATGACCGGCCTGCGCCTTATGCAGGATACGGACGCCTTCCGTTTCACTCCCGGATGCAGCTGCGCGGATTATGAGAAAAACGGGCTCCACACAATGCCAATAGAAGAAAACGATGTGGTAGTCAGCATCGGATGGATTCACCGCAAAGATAAAACGGTACCCAAATTGGAGCAGGAATTCATCAGTTATTTAAAAGAATATTTTCACAAAATAGAAATGAGGGATGCAAAAAATGATTTATGAAACCAGATTAAAAAAGGTACATGAAGAAATGAAGAAACGAGATATCAAAGCGGTAATCTTATGCAATTCCCCAAACATGTACTATGTGACAGGATATTCTCCAAAGCTGGACGAGCGGCTGCAGCTTGCTGTAATTACAGAAGAAAACGAGTTTATGGTTGTTCCGCTTTTATATCGGGACACCGCAAAGCAGTCATGTGCAATTCAGGAAATGACCGTGTGGTCAGACAGCGAAAATTATGTTGACGTTATGAAAAAGGCACTTAGCGGAAAGTCTTATCAGAATGAGAAAATAGCAATCGACACCCATCTGCGGTTTATGCACATGTCCGCCATTATGGAAACCTGCCGGGATGCACAATTTGTAAATGCAAATGAAATATTTGACACTCTGAGATTGGTCAAAAGTCCGGACGAGCTTGAAATGCTTGCGGCTTCCGGAAAAATGAGCGACGAACTGATGGATATAGCCATTAGCTATGTAAAACAGGGAAAATCAGAACTTGAAATCAAGAATCTGATTGAGTACGAATATTTAAACAGAGGCATGACCGACGGTTTCTCCAATCTGATTGCAATGGGAAAAAACAGCGCGCTGGTGCATCATGTATCTGGAAACACTACGCCTCAAAAAGGAGACTCTGTATACCTTGATATCGGCGGTGCCTTAAATCATCACTGGTCAGATATTACAAGAACCGTACATATCGGCG
>OFFI01000371.1_pt1 | contig 34028 bp, 59 predicted proteins | sample 1521351 | NCBI WGS metagenome assembly OFFI01 (sample SAMEA3504119, study PRJEB24116) | mouse gut metagenome | biome: mouse gut; feature: mouse-associated habitat; material: faeces | place: Denmark | collected 2011
CCAGAGCAGGAGCCGTATCCGACATAGGTCATAAGATACTCAGATTCGGACGGTTGATAGGTGTCTTCGGGAATAAGGAAGAGTTGCGTTCCCTGATAGTCGCCATTGTCGACAACTGTAATATTCTCGGCGTCCCACTCTTTACCGAGAATAAACTTCGTTACCAGCTCGACAAGATACTTGTAATCGCACCCGTTTAGGGAAGTATCGGTTTCCAGTTGCTGGCGAAGTTTTTGATGGTTTTCGTTCCAGCGATTAAGACAATACTTAATCATAAATTTTCCTCCTAAATGAGTGTTATGGCTATCATGCTCTTTTTTCATCGCCCAAGCATCACAGACCAGTATCGCAAGACAGGCGATACGCATGATCATTGTCAGTATGACTAAAAATGTGTCCGTCGCTGCCTCTCAGTCTCTGATGCCGAATACCATTTTTGCCTGTTTCAGCGTCAGTCCGACCAGCGAAACAGAGTTTGCCGCCGGATTTGTGGATTTGGAAATATCGAGTTCGCCTTGACTCCCATCGTTATAGAGGAGCCTGATTTTGTTGCCCCACATATCGCGCTGAATCATCTTGATTCGCTTTTGTGCCATCGGGTACTCCTTTCTATTTGTCGAGTTTTTCACGCATCTTGTTCATGATAATTGTGGCGGTGTTGTAAAGATTTCGCTTCTCAACATCCGACAAATATCCAAAGGTGTAACTATTGAGAATGTCAGAACGAACTCTTTGAATCGCCGCGAAATTATTGTCGCCACTACTTTGAGCGATGCTGTTCAGTTTTTCCAAGTATTTGTAGAATGCGTTTGCTTCCGGATGTGTACATGTCAGAACCATATTTTTGATGATTTCCAAACACTGGTTTTCCGAAAACTTTACATCATCCCAGCGCATATCATGGAGAACCGCATACAGCTCTTTCGGCGACAGACCGCCGCGCTCTTTAAGCCTTTGGGGTGTTTGCATGTGATTGCTGAGACATTGTTTCTCGTGGTTCAAAACCCACACCATCGGAACATCGAGATGTTGTTGATTGCGAGAAAACATAGACATCATTATGGGAAAACGTTCGTCTTTGCTCACGATACTCACCTCCAATTTACCGGAGCAGAGATCGGGTCCAATCTGTAATTTCACGCCTCCGAACCCATTCCGGATTGTCAAATATAAATGTCTCGCCCATATCTGACCTCACCCGAACAAGACACTCTCGTACCCAAAGTCTTGACGAGAGTCTTGCCAACATTTTTGTGGTTTCTCGCAGTGTTTCTTTGAAGGTTCGATCCCGAAGGCTGCCATGAACAGTGATCAGAATTTTTTCCTGCGTAGTGAACATCCGGAAATGCCTGTCATCATACAGGTTGCTCGGTTTGTCGAATTCATCGACGTTGGAGGACGAACAATATCCGTTGGGTCTGGAAAAGTGAAATTCCGCGTTTCTTTCCGAGCCGGTAATACGGGGTAAATGATTAACGACAGTTTGGGCGAGATACATTGCTTCAGCGTCACTTCTGGCGCAAGTGTCGACTTCGATGACGCCTATCACATAAGTCCAATAGCTCATGCCGTCTCCTTCCGATCACGCAGCATTAAAGCTGTCGAAATTTCCGTTCTCTTTCTGCTGGAGCAACTGACGAGCCTTATTGACAGCCCAGGGGTCATTCAGAGGAAGAGACATTCCGGTGGAGTGATCAAATCCTTCAAATTCTTTTGCATAGGGCTGCTTAGCCGCAATTTCAGGGTACTTGGCCTGAAGCTCTTCCAGCTCCTGTCCCCATTTGGACCATGTGGCATCAGGGATGATGTTGTCGTTCATTTTGTAGTAGATGATGCTATGGACCAGGAGCTGTCTCCGTCTCCGAGCAATCAGTTCTGCGATTCTGCGTTCATCCTTCTGCGGAGAAATCTTCTTCACCTCCATTGGTTTCGTAGACCAGCCAACAAACTTGCCCTCGTTGAAGTTCTTTTTTGCATTGAGAGCTTTTGCGATGGCCAGGTCAATCCCAGAATAGCTTTTGATATGGTAGTACCAGAGATCTGTGTAGGGGGTCGTAAGCCGGTCGATTCGTCCGGCTGCCTGGGTAGCAACCTTGTAGGAATACTGCTGAGAGTAAAATATAATGGTGTCGGTGGTGATGCAGTTCCAACCCTCGCAGCCAGCCGTATACTGAACGAGGTAGACCCATTTGTCTCCGGTGGGAATTTCCTGATGTTTATGGCCGTTCCACTCTGCGATTTCTGTACCTTCTGGGTAACCAAGAGACCGCAAAATATCCAGCTCATAGTTGTGGCTGTAGAAGATGATTGCTTTGGGGTGATCTTCCAGAATCTCCAACACGGCGACTGCCCTGGACTCATCCGAATTGACGACACGACGGAGAGACATGCACAGCTCTGCCGCAGTTTCAATCGGGCGGTCTTCCCACGGATTCCAGCGTTTCCGCATGATGTCCTTGTATCTGGAAATATCATACGATACCGGAATGGACTCATGGTGCGCGACGGTCTTTCTCTCAAAGTCCATCGTCACAAGGATTCTGTCTCTCAGGCGAATCAATCTTCCGGTGTTTCGGTAGCTGTCAATTTTGGGGAATTTGGCAAACCGATCCCAGTTGACGTGTTCGTCGACAAACTGTGTTTTGTTCCGATAGAATCCATTTGCGATAAAGACAGGAATGTAGTCCTGCCATGTGTCGCCAGGTGTTGCGGAGAGCAGAATCCAGTTGTTGACCTTGGCAATCTTGAGAAATGCCTTGGTCCAGGCTCCATAGCCGATGACTCGCTGTTCGTCAAATATAAAGAATGAATCTTTCACGTCCGTATACTTGGCGATGTTGTTCCAGGAATCCACTACCACTTTATTCTTGTAGTAGTTTGCTTCCGGATGCGTAGAGAGAAGAAATGGAGCCAATTCTCCCTCCCACTCCAGCGTGTCACGTTTCCGAGCTGTGGTGATGATGTAAAGGTCTTTCGGATGCTTCATTGGAGCATGACCCTTAGAGAACAGGTCACCACCTTGCTGCTGGTAGTAATATGCGAGAGAAGTGCGTGATTTGCCGCTTCCGACGCCGCCGCACAGGATACATCCATTTTTCATCCGGTCAATAGCGTCGAGTTGATAATCGTAAAGATTTATGCCGCCCATGGGCCGCGTCCTCCTTTCAATAGGTTCTTTTCCGAACACAACGATCATGGACGGAAAGGGTGCGGAGTTTTCGCATCCGCCAAATTTGAGCCGGCCCTTGATGAACCGAACTTCCGCTTTCCCATAAATATACTCGTGAAAGCGTTTCGTATCGGTTCGAGCCGGAATCAGCATGACTGCTACCCCCCCCCCCGAAGACCGTGCTCATAGCATTTTCTAACCCATTCGGTCTGCTGCTGGTCGGAGTAGGGAGGATTGCAGAATACTGTTTCGCCTGTCCAATCCTGGACAAGGCCGTTGTCTTTTTCAGTGTAAAACTTTGCGCATTTTGCTGTTTCCGGAGTAGCACAGGGATCGAGCGTAAAATGAAACTCCGCATCAAGCTCGTCGAAGAGCTCCTGCGGAGTCGCCCAATCGTTCTTTCCGGTTGAGAACAGTGCTTGACTTACGATGAGGCTCACCACCTATCGAAGTCTTCATAGAGCCGAAGCAGCTCCTCATTGGTCATGCAGAACGGGTCTCGGCCCATTTGCCGCGCCTTTTTCCAGACGATGGACATGATTTGCCCAAACCGGAGGTCGGGTACGTTTGACCAAGCTGCTTCCAACCGCTCACAAAAACTATGAATCTCCTTGCGGGTTGCCATCGGGATCTCCTTTCATAAGAGAATCAAGTTGCCGAAATATCCGTCGGTAGTTCCAGACTTTTGAGAAGTACATTGGCGTGAACCAATAATCTTCAAGGCTGTCTCCAGTCGTCATAGGGTCCGTCAGAGAATTACCTACCTTAAAATATCCGGCTACACCGAGAAGAGAAAGTTGAATGTAGCACATCATGGTGACCAGATAGTCGACGTCCTGACCGCTTATCAAAATATGATTCTGAAAGTTGAGACCGGCTTTTCCCAGCTTCACTTTCGCCACATTTACAGCAGCGATTAGTGTCGCTCCGGCTCCGCAACAGCAGTCATGAATTTCAACAAATCCTTTCTCTTCTACCTGTGCCACTAAATCGCCAAATGTAATTTCGGCCATAAGATAGCACACGTTGTACGGCGTAAATATCTGTCTGTGCTCTTTGCTATTAAGCCCGAGTTCCGTGTAAATGTCGCCGAGAAAATCTTGTTCCGGGTTCTCTTCGAGAGCCAGGACCGTATAAGCGAGGAGCTTCGGAAATATCTGCTGCTCCTGCTTGTTGTACTTGTTGATGATTTGCAGATAGGTTTCTTCTCGTTCTTTGTAATGTGATTTGTCCACTGCATTAGAAATGCTGCACGCCGCCATGGTCACAAAGTCTGTCCAAATATCCCAATCTCTACGCTTCGCTGTAAGACTGTGAAACGTTTTCAGAAAGTTTTTCTGCGCTTCCCGGTTTTTCGGAGATGTTATTCGGGGCTCTGCTTTCTGGATTGGTTCTTTGTTCTCAGGTTTTGTGACCTTTGGCGGTGGCGGCATAACATATGTCGGTGCCGGTCGTTGCGATAGTTTAGGAGGAACTGGCGGTTTCCATGGTTCTGGTTTCGGTTTGGGAGTAGGTTGTGCTTTCGGTTTCGGCTTCGTCCGTACACTTGACTTGCGTTTCTTGTTCGGTTTGCTCCAAAACGGTTTCATGGCACATACTCCTTTCAAACACGGAGGAGCGCCGGCCATCAACGAACCAGCGCCCCAGGCATGAATGGACCGTCACAGAAAACGCCGACGAAATTACTCCTCCGGGCCCTCTTCAGCGGCATACTTGGCCGCGAACTCATCTTCCTCGATGGTGACCCACATGGACTTGAGGTAGGCCTTGACGCCGGTCTTGCCGTTGACCTCCCAGGAGTAGGGCCGGATCGTCAAATCCACATTGCGGATCTCCGCATAGTCGAGGGTGTCGACGGACTCCTCATCCAGCTCAGTCCCGCGGCGGTTCCGCCTGGTCATCAAGTGGATAACGGGCGGAATGTTCTGGAAGCTGACGGCCACCTGGATGTAGTACCGAGCTTCCTCGTCCTCTTCGCGGGGGGCCAGCAGGCGGACGTTCCAGCCGTCGTTGATGAGCTTCTGGGCCTCCTCCGGGTCGTCGATGAAGACGCAGAAGTTGCGCTGGCCAGCACGGTTGTACTTACTCTCTTTGCCGGCGAAGTTCCGGAAGAGAAGGCGGGCGTTTTCGATCACGATGTTTTCGACATTCTGATAAGCCATTGTTGAAGTCTCCTTTTTCATAAATATAAAAGGGAAGACGCCTTGTTACAGGCATCATCCCTTCCACAACATGGTGTGTAATTTTAGCGCACGTTAAACGCGGCACCTTCTTCGGACCTCCAGGGCTCCCCAGGAGACTCCCATGGCGGAGTGTCATCCTCGACCTTTACATAAGGGTCTTCAGAGACAAACCACTCAAAGTCGCCAAATTTGGAGATGTCCTGAACTGCGGCGTCAACCATGGCGTCGTAGTAGCTCCGGTCAATGCCGTCCTGCTTTTCCAGCTGTGTAACCATTTCGGACTCCATCCAGCGATAGCCCTTCGTGCCAGTCACAGCAGCGTACCCTTTTTCGCCGGTTTTCTTGTTATCCGTCTGACGAAGCAGCACACCGCCGCCGAACCCATCAGCCATAGGACAGAACTGACCGACTTTTCCGATGAAGACGTAGTTGTGCCCCTTGGCGATCTCGGCAGCTAAGTCATCATCCGAAATATCAGGCATGGCAGGCTTCGGCGGGTTGCGGCCATCCTGGTTGAAGTCCCATCCGGCAATCTTCGCCCGAACGAGCTGCTCTTTTTCATACTCGGACACATCGGGGAGCTTTTCGTTCATGTCCAAATATAAGGCGTCCTTCACTGACTTTGTCTCACACATGTCCTCGAAGGTGATCTCCTCATGACTGAAGAGCTTCTTGAACACATAGGGGACCTGGAACTGCGTTCCGGTGGCCGTCCACTCGCCGGCGTGTTTGCCATCTTTGTACTTGGCGATGTAGACGGCGTTGTTGACCAGACACATACGGTCATAGGTAGCTTCATGCTCGAAAATATAACCGTAGAGCTTGCCATAGTCGCTGACGAACTGAATGATCTCCGGGGTGGCGTCCGGAATCTTGATAGAGTCCGTCTTGATGTGAGCAACAGTAAAGCCCCGCTTCTGGACCTCGTGTTTGAGGTTGACCATAAACAGGGCTCCGCGTTTGGCTACGATGTTGTCCTTGTTCCGATTGTCCCGGAAGGGGTTCTCGAAGTTGGCAGATGTAAGGCCGTAGACCGAATTGATGGCGATTTTCAGAGCCTGAGCCAAATCGGCAGCGGCGTTCTCATCTGTCAGGTACTTGGCCAAAGCGCCGTTCAGCATCTTGCGAGCCCGGTCAAAATCTTTGTGCTTGATAGCGACACGAGCCTCTTTGATCTCCTCAAATCGCTTGGTGAATTCCGGGCCAAAGAGTTCTTCCGCGATGATGCTGGAGGGATGCATGGAAGCGATGTCCAGAAGAGCGATGTTGCCATACATACCAGGCTCCGCGTAGACATACCCGCCTTCACCGACTTCCTCTCCCCGATAGATGGACTTGCCATTCTCGAAGGTGTATCCGGGGAAGATAGGCCGCTTCTTTTTGTCAAAGGCCGTATACCGGTCAAAGTCCTCCGACCCCATTGTGAAAGGCAGGTCGGCGTCAGGATCAAATATCTGGCTGACATCCCCCATGTCCCGGTAGTTGAACACGTCCTGCGGCTTACGGTTGCCGCCGAAGATGATCCGGGTAGTCAGGGTGTTGGTGGTGTCGTTCACCGTCATCCCAGCCACGTCCGCCAGGATCTCACGAGCGACAAAGTCAGCCTTCCGGGCATTGAACACGGCCTCGGTGGCGATGACATCATTGTCGCAGTATTCGGCGACCTTCATCCACATGTTTTCCGGCACGGGCTGATCCCAGGGAAGGCCCAGTTCCTGATGGTGAATACCGAGCTCGATCTCCCACTTTTTCAGAGACTGCTTCTTGGAGCAGAAGTCGTACACGTCTGTATACGAAACGTTGTAGGCCTCACCAAAGAAGCAGTTGTTGCTCCGAGCTTTCTTTTCACTGCTGATGATGCGCTGAGAGAGATTATAGAGCTGCTCGTTGGTGTAGCCCATCAAACGGGCGTAGAGGATATGGTTGTCGTACCGGCGGCAGTTGAAGCCAACCAGGTTGAACTTCATCAAATCCTCAATCTTCTTGGAGGTGGGGTTGATCATCCGCACCACCGAAGCCCCAGGGCCCTCGAACTTCCAGTTTACCAGGAAGAGGTTGGGGAAGACCTCCACGTCATAGAACACCAGCTTGGCCTTGTCGTCCTTTGCCGAAGGAGCCTGGTCCTCCGACTTGAACTTCATCCGGTTGACCAGCTTGATGCAGTAGTCGGACTTATTGCTGCTGTTGGCCGCAAAAGCCAGAACAGCGTTTCGCATGTCCGTCACGTCGTAGACGAGGCCGCTGTTGTAGCTGTCTTCCAGAATCTTATAGATAAAGTCGATGCTGGGCTTAGTGTTCGGATGGATCTCCTTATTGAGGTTTTGCCTGATCTGTCTTCTAAGCCCCTTCTCGCTTTTGACTACGTTATCGTTTACCACTTTACTTTCTCCTTTCAACGGTAAACCCGAGCTAATCGTCGAGATAGGCAGGTCGTTGCATTTCAACAACTTCCGGCGGAGGGAGCTCTTTCCCGTAAATATCTTGATCTCAACATGGTCTGCATAGACCCTGCTGAGCTTTGATACATCGCCGGAGTAAATGTAATGCAGATGGATGCCGCAGCCGCTTTTGCTCACCTCCGCATAGGTCGCCGGCCATTTGCTCGCTTCCTCCAGATTCCTCTCGAAGCATTTATTTCCCTGGTCATCCGGAATATCAAAGTCGATAACGATATGATTCTCCGGAAGCTTGACATAGTGGAGCCGGCTGGTGTCCAGTTGCGAGAGTTTGGTGGTGACACTTTCCCACTTTTTGGTCGGTGTTTCATTGGCCGAGGCATACTGCGCAGGGCAGTCAGCACACTCGCGGTCAAATATAGACTGATCGGCACCAAACTGAATGAGCTTGGATTTCTTTGCTTCGGGCTTTATGTTGGTGAGACGATCCTCAAACTTTTCCGTCCGAAACCCACTGTAGTAGTTCCGAATACGAGCCCCGTCATCAAGAGTCGGACGCTCGTCATACGACCGGAAATAGTTCTTCAGCTCTTCCTTAAATGCCCGTTTGCTCAAAGGATAGTTGACTTTCGCCTCCTCATTGTAGGTTTTGTACATCTCCCAGGCGGCTTTCAGAGATACACCATCTTCCTGCTTGAACACCGGGTAGCTGTCCACTACGAAGTTGTAGAAGTCATTGGATGCCCCCAGCATGGCGATCGGAATATAATCGTCATAATAGCCGGGGTCTTCCTGATAGACCTCCTGACAGTGATAGGCGATGGCACCGAGCTCGAAGTCGATTTGTTTCACGACAGCCCGGTACTCCGCCGCAGGGAGCTTGTTTCCCGATGGGGAGACGTCGATGAGCCTTCGGATCAGACCAGACTTGGCGTCCGTAATCTTGACGGGCTCATTTGTACCGATGAACAGGAAGCTCTTGAATCTGCTGCTGTAGGTGGATTTGAACTTTTCGTTCACCGTCATCTCTTCGTGGGAAACAAGGCTGTTCAGACGGGTGTTGTCCTCGATTCGAGACAATTTTCCGTCGTGTTCGATAGCCACCAACGGGTTCGTGCGAAATGCCTCCAGGGCGAAGGCGTTGCTGGACGAGCCGAGATCCTTTGACACAAACGTCGTGTAGTACCCATCAAACAGCTTTTGAATGATGTTAAGTACCGTGGATTTACCCGTACCAGCTTCGCCATACAGCACCATGAATTTTTGCAGTTTCTTGGAATCTCCACATACAATGGAGCCAATGGCCCACTCAATCTTGCGCCGTTCCTCCGGCTCATACAGCGTGGACATCAGCTTGTCGTACGCAGTCAGCTTTCCCGCTTCAAGAGGGTAGGTCAATTTTTTGCTGGCATAGTCCTTCTTTCCAGCATTGCTATTGGAGAATATCAATTTTTCGTCGAGCATATGGAAAGAGTCCCACATCTGCTTTTGGCAATACTTATGCCACGCGTCGATCATGCCCGACTCAGCATCCCACAGATGTAGGATGTGAATGTTCGCATCGAAGCTCTGGCGATGTTCCTCCGCGTATCTATCCAGTTCGCGGTCTATGAGCTGGAGAGCATCCTCCTCATTAGTAGACCATAAGCCGCGTTCATCAACCCAGATAGCGTAGAAATCGCCTCCCCGGATCATGAGGTCGTTGCTTGTTCGGACTATGAACTTCGGATAGATTTCTATTACGCCACGCTTCGTAGAACGTGTTGAAATCGTTACGAAATCTAACATTGCATGTGTTACTCTCCTTTGCGCTTCAGCTCCTCGACCTCATCGCTCAGACGCTCGATCTGCACCTGCTGCTCCCGGCGGACACTCTCCGCCCAGATCGCGTAAGCAACGCCGGTGATGGCAATGAGCTTGAGCCGCCGGTTGGACCTGGCCTGCTTGCGCAAGGTTTTTTCGAGCTTGGCCAGAGCCCTCTCGGAGGTCTTCATCGAATTGAAGACGTAGTTAAGCATCTCGTTCATCAGATATCTCCTTTCAAAAATATAAGGGACACGCTACACGATCTCATCCAGATACCAACACATCTGATACCAAATATCAACCATGCGCATGTCCCTTCGACAGTTGCTTACTGTGAACAGACCGCCCTTCCCATCCCGTTCATACTGCCTGTTCAGCAGGCGGTCGAGAACGAATTCCACATAGTCGCGGTCAAACTGCTTATCATCCATGGAACCAAGACCCAGGTTGACGATCATGTTCCAGAACCATTGCCCGGTTCGGTTTCCGACGTCGGGGTTGTCCATGATATGCTCTTCGCAGCGGATGGAAAGGGCGATCATCATTTCGAGAACACTACACGGGGTCGTGTCCAGCATGGACGCAATCATAGCGTCCGGATAGTTCTGCTCGCGACCGAACCGATACCTGAGCTCGATGCCGTCTTCGGCCCGGTTGCCGTCCATCGGAATGCCAAATATAAACTCCGTCGAATGGAGTTTAACAAACAGCCTCCGATAAGAAAGCTTAGAATATCGGTCGACCACGAGCTGGTACATCCAATCGAAGTACCGATTTACCAACTCGTCTCTGGTCAAAATAATACCTCCTTGTTATCTCGGAGGAAGGTCTTCGAGAACATCGGAGAATGCGCGGAGATCCCGGAGAATCTCATAGTCGCACTTCTTCGCGTCATTGCGGACAAAGACCGAATCCTCCTCATACTCGCCGAAGTGTTCCAGGCCGTCGCCGACGATTTCCGCAACGTCGTCCACCGGCTCGTTGTCCTCGTCGGCCAAGACGCCGTCGGCGAAGTAGGTCAGGCTGATCTTCTCATAGCCATCTATCTCGCCAAACTCGTCGGGAGAGATGACGTAGGGAATATCCACAACGTTCTCCCGGCTGGGTTCTTTGGTTTCCACCACCGATCCTCCGCCGGCGTAGTTGACATAGCCCTCTTCACGAAGTCGCCTGGCGTACTCAGCGATTTCGGGCTTTTCTCTGGCGTGTTCGGCGATCTCCTTGGGGTCCGGCAGCGTTTCCGCCTCGGGCTCCTCTTCCACCGGCTGGACTTTTGCGGAGGCTTCCTCCAGCTTCGCCGCATACATCTCCTCCAGAGATTTGCGATCTTCCTCGATGCGGCGTTCGTACCGGTCTTTGATCATCTGCCAGGTAACGGCCGAGCCAACGGCCATGCCCAGCATAAACGCCAGAAGGCTACTCTTCTTGTCCATATTCGGGTTCCTCCTCAACGGTGATTTCATCATTTTTCAGGGTAAAGACGGTCAGCGCAAGGCTGCCGAACAGCATGGAAGCGCTCAGCAGAAGTCCTCCTGTGATATGTCGTTTCCTTGGGGAATCGAGTACATAATCGAGCATCGAGATAATATTCGCTAAGCCTTCCATACTTGTCACCTCCCGCCAGACAGAACGGCAACTCCGCCGATGAAACAGATCCCGGCCATCGTCGCCAGCGTGTAGCTCAAAAGTGTCTTGAGATGGTTCAGCATAATAAACGCTCCTTTCATCCGTACTTGGAAAAGTAGTGGGCTCCGACCTGGAACATGGGAGTGCCAAAGGAGTGGTAGTGCTTGGTTCGGAAGAAAACCACGTCATAGTCAGTCCTCTCCTTTAATTCAGAACGCACCAGCTCGCACAGTTCCTCCTTGACCCAGCAGCGAGTGACACGTTCGCCTGTCATGGATGAATACTGATTCTTTTGGTAGACCACATCATTCACGGTGCCGGGAAAGTGCTCCGAGTCCACTCGGTTAAGTACAGTGTCGATCACGAGCCGCTGCCCATACTCACATTCGCCCTCCGCTTCCGCCATTGTAAGCAGAGCAATAAGCTCCACCTCCTCGTCCGTAAGAGGACAAACCCACTCTTCTACCTGGGGGGTTGTCTCCACGGTTGCCAAAGGAGGCGGAGCATAGAGAAGCTGCGAACCGATGAGCGGAATCATGTCATCCCACTCCACATGATAGGAGGTAACGGCGGGTTCAGACGCCGCCTCCTCCATGGGAGGCTGAGCGTCATCATTCCCGTTCCACGCAGGAGCAAAGGCGAGCAGGGCCAGCAGAAGACACAGGATAGGGACAAATATCATCCCATGGCTGGTTCGTTTATTCATGGTGCCCTCCTTTACGCAATCGCCTGATGGGTCGCGATCAGGTCCAGGATGATCCCGTCTACATTGAAGTCCAGCAGGATCGTCGGCTCCACGCCGTTGATGAAGTTCCGAACCTTCTCCTTGTTCGCTTCGCACATCTCGAAGCTGATATAATTGTCGCCCACAGGCGTATCCGAGTCGTAGACCCAGCCCACAATAGCGCCAGCCTTTGTGCGAGGAAGGCCCAGGGCGTCGTAGACCTCGTTCAGGAAGACGTGCCCCTTCGTCCGAAGCAAATCGTTGAGATACTGCTGCTGGGCCCGCAGGAAGGCAAAGCTCATCTCCGGGTCCCGGCAGTAGTTGGGGTTGGTCTCGTTGAACTCCACCGCATAAGGGCTGGCTTTGTGAGGGTCCCCGTCCATCACCTTAACGGTCTCCTTCGCCGTCTTCTCCTCGCCGGTCTCGGGGTCGGTGATGGTCTTTTCGATTTCCTTGGCCTTGATATTATACCGGATCTCCTTCTCGACTTCCTCGCCGAAACGATCGGCAACCCGCTTGCGGTAAGCCTTAAACGCCTGATCCAGGGTGCCGTAGGCCACCGCCAGATCGGCACAGCGCTTACGCATGATGTTGTGGGACGCGATGATGCTGGTGATGGACAGAGCGCCCAGAATGACAGAGGGGGCGTAGAGCTTGGCCAACTTCAGGCCGGTCTGAATATAAACCTTGGTCAGATCGCTCCGCTCGTCATCGGCGGAATACTCGATGATCTTGTCGGGGTCCTTGGCGGACGGCTGCCCGTCCAGGTTCCGGGCGTCGTGGACTTTCTCGATGGTCTCGTTGCTCTCGGCCATGATCTCTTCCACCTTCAGGGTGGCCTTGCAGGCCATGACAGCGCTGGCAACGGTGCCGACCACGCCGGCGACGATCAGGATCTCAGGGCTCCGCTTCTTCAGATGCAGGCCGACCTTGTTCACGGTGCGGCTCAGGGTAGCAGTCAGTTCAGTCTTTTTCATGATAGTTAAGCCTCCTTAGAAAATGATTTGGCAATGGATGTGTAGATTTTTCCGACATTCTGAAGGTTTCCATTGAACTCCTCCAGAAGGTCGTCCAGCTTATCGTCGAATTTATCGGCGATCTGCTTCTTGGCCTTCTCGACCACTTCTTTCCGAAGCTTGGCCTCGTCGATGCGGGCAACACGGCTTGCGACCTCGTCTGTGACTCCGTCAGAGATCGAAGTGTACTGGCGCTCCACCTCGGCGTTCACTTCCTTGCGGATGTCCCGCTCAGCGGCAGCGACCACTTCGTCCGTAGCCTTCTTCACCGCGGCGGCGACTTCTCGCTGCACAGCGCTCTCGATGGCCTTGGACACCATCTTCTCGGGAATATCCACCGGGATGTCATCGGCAAGCTTGTCGATGGACGTGTCCAGCTTCTCACACAGGTTGTTCATTTTGGAGCGGGTTCCGATGGCGTACCCGATACCGACCATACCGGCCAATACGACGCCTACGCCAACGATAAGCTCCAGAGTGCTATCTTTCATGGGGCTCCTCCTCATTCAAATATTCGTGGTACTCGGATTCGGTTGCGAACAGCATCCATCTGCCATCAACCAAACCCTTGAAGCCAAAGGGCGTCAAATATCCATATCCCATAGGCTGTTAGTCCACCGGGACGGGACGGGGAAGCTTGATGAGGTAACCCTCCCGAACAGAGAGGACCCTCGCGGTGCTGATGCCCCCCCAGCCATATTTGTCGTAGGTATACGGCGCATCCAGGCCGGCCAGTTCGTAGAGGTCAAAGATGCTCACGAACCGGTACTGGGCGATGACCTCATCCATGCAGTCCAGGATCTTTTGAGCCGCGCCCCTGCTCGGGACGATTACCTCTTCATAGTCAAAGCCGCGCCGCGCAGACGCCGTATAGTCCCGACGCTCTCCCGGCCTGTCATACCGGCGGGTAGAGATCTTCGAGTAGTTGACGGTGCTCCCCTTGGACCGCCCGGTTTCCCCGTAGAGGATCATCTCGATCCCATTGGTCACGATGTCACACACCGCCTTCTTGATGGCCGGGATCAGCACGTCGCCAAGAATATAATTCTTGACATTGCCGGCGTCCTCGGAGATGAAGGTGTCGGCGAGCTTCTTGGCCTCGCTCTTCTTTCTGGTCTTTGCTCCGCCGGACACGACCGTCTGCACCTTTTTCTCGGGAACGGCGGGCGCATCCTGTTTTGAACGATTGGAGTTGGACGGATACTCTTCTGCCATTACACTGCCTCCTTTGTCGGATATAAGAGAATTGTTTTGATGTGGTGTTTGGGGTTTGTATAGCTCATGGTTCGCTTGTGGTGCCGGAATAGGAATACCATGCTGGGCGGAACCAACGGGTACAGATTCAGGATCACGCTTCCGTCTTCCGTTCGGAACAAGCGTTCATTGGGATAGTAGAAGCATCGAACCACCCGTAGGATCGCGACATCGTTCATAATCACCATCCTCGCTTAAATATAAAGCAAAAGGGAAAGCACCTTGTTATAGGTACTCTCCCCTTGGTGAACCTCTCGGTTTTCTTACTTCTCCGGCTGCTCCACCTTGGCTTCGGGCTGAGGGTCCGGGTTCTCGACCACTTCGGCCTCGATGACCTGGGGCGCCTCCGCCGCCGCTTCCTTCGCGGCCTTCTTGGCAGCCATAACCTTCTTCAGCTTCTTGAACAGGGCGATTCCGCCCAGCGTCAAGCCGCTGCCGATGGCCATAGCGCCGAAAGTACCGATCCCGGAACGCCGCGGGGTCTCCTCCTCGGTCTCCTCGATGTCCTCGACATCGTCGATCTCCTCGAACTTTACCATATCCTTCTCTTCCATGGTTGTTGCTCCTTTCAAAATATGAATTATTTTGGATAGTTCTCCATAACAGCGTGTGCGTTTTTCGCGCGTCACCAGCCCCGGTCGTACTCGTACTGCGGGGGCACCTGGAAGTCGATCACCAGGCAGGGGGTACTCGGGAACGAGGTCGAATCCGACGCCAGAACCGAGCTGAAGGCAAGCTTGATGTAGCCTTTCCCGATGTTCCACCCGAGCAGGTCGCCCACCTTTGCCTCTTCCAGGTCGATGGCGTCATAGAACTCATTCAGGGAAATATAATTGTCCATCCGAAGCCGGTCATTCAGGTCGTGGACGGCCCGCCGGATCACCTCGATGTCGGATTTGAAGTACCGAGAGCACCAGGCGTCATAGCAAAGAGTATCGCCGTGGCCGGTATAGAGCACCTGACATTCCGTGACAGGATGCTTCTCGATCCGTTCCTTTGCCACCGCATCCCGGATCGTCTGCTCTTTCTTTTCACCGATGACCTCAACGACCTTGTCCTGATACTCCCTCAGGGCCGTTTCCGCACAGCTGTAGGCCGCTGCCAACGCCGCGTTCCGGCGAAGATTGACGGACGTCGAGCCCACCAGACAGGCGATGGAAGCTCCTCCGACGATTACGGACGGAAGGTAACAGGTCCAGGTCGCCTTGACTACCTCCACTTTGGTGAGCTCCCTGTTCTCATCCACCTCGCGCTCTCCGATGATAGTCAGAGCTTTCGGTGTGGCGCGGACCGCCATAATGGTTGTTGTGATCATGCCTGCGATGCCAATACCGGTGAGTATCTCCGGACTGTGACGTTTTGCCGCCGTCCGTACACTCTTCACCGCATTGACGAGCGTTTGCTTGTCCATCAGAAAACTGTCTCCTTTCAAATCATTGCTCTGATCGTATCTGCTGTGTCCATTGCGATCTTGAAAATTTTCTGCATTTTCGGAGAACTTGCATAGTGCCAATACTGCACCATGCGAAACCAGAACGTATCTATGGTCGTTTCTGCCGAAATATCCAGGCGGGCCATAAGGTCCTGCATCAGCTCGTCGCAGGCCCACCGGATGTACGCACGATCCTCAAACTCCTTGTCCCAGGGGACTCCCGGACGTGCTTCCGGAAGATCCCTGAACCATTTGATTCGGTCAATCACATCAAGCGGATACATGTTCTCACCTCGCAAACAAACGGGAGGAGCCCGTGTTAGGACTCCTCCTCTTCTTCATGTTCTTCTTTGTCTCGCTTGGCGAGCGCCTCATTGACCTTTTCCTCGATCAGGGCCTCCTGCTCCTTACCGTTGGCCCAATCGGACAGCAGCGTTGCCGCAAATCCGAGGCCAGTGGCAAGAATCGCCAAAAGCTTGATCGTGTCACGTTTCCTTCTCATGAAGCGTTTACCTCCTTTCCATAACAGAGATTGTGTTTTTTGCGTTTCAGCGATAGTCCGGCGGGGAACCAGGTTGTTCCACGTCGATGATGTAACACTCGATCTCGCCGCTAAGACCGTCGTCCACCATAGACCGAACATGGTTGAAGTCGATCCAGTAGAACTCATTGTCACCATCGACCCACCAGCCGACATCATCCCCGCCAGGGATCGGCTCAATATCAAGGAAAGCGTAGAACTCATTGAGCATCACGTTTCCTCTCAGGGCAAAGTTCCGGTTGACATGATACTCCGCCTGAAGGACCTGGCTGATGGTGGCCTGAAAATATCTTTCGGACACCGAGTCATAGAACAGCCTCAGCTCCTCATTCGCTCCCTCGAATTCCAGGCTTGAATCCCCGATGATACCGGGGGCAACGGGAGCCCGGCCGCTGCTTTTCTCTGCGGCGATCTGTCTCATGATGTCTCTGTGAGCTTCCTCGCCAAAATTCTCGCGAACCTTCCGCCTGTAATCGTTGTAAGCCTGGCTCACCAATCCGTAGGCGCTGGCAAGGGCCGCCTGTTGACGCCTGTTCAGAGCGTTCGCCCCAAATATACAGGCAATGGTAGAACCGCCGACAACGACGGCCGGGACATAGCATTTCCAGCAGGACGCGACCGCCTCTTTCTTGGTGTAAGCGTTCGGGTCGCCGTCATGATTGATACGGCTGTCGGTGTGGACCAGCGTCAGAGCCTTCGGAGTTGCTTTTGCCGCCAGAACAGCGGTCGCCACAACCCCCGCGGCCCCGATGCAGGTCAGGATCGTCGGAGAGTGCTTCTTCAGAAACTTCTCCGCTTTGGGAATCAAACCAGTCGGGATTTTCATAAACGACTCCTCCTTTCAAAATGTGTTAGAACTGACATCAGGGAACATACGGAATTTGCTCCACGTCGCCGCCGGCCACCGTGACTGACTGCATCATCGTTCCAGTTTCCTCGTCGAAGTAGATAGACGCGGCGGTATTATCCCAGTCGCGGAACTGGTCGGCCACATTCTTGCCCTGAGATTTCCGAAGAGCGATCAGCTCCTCGTGAACGACCCGCCGCCATGCCCGGGCAATCGGCTTCCGGCTCTGAGCGAGGATATTGTAAAGGCCGGTTTCCGTGATGAAGCTGACAGACCGCCTCTGGCCGCCGGTCACCATCGGAAGGGTCATCCGCTCATCGGCCTCGCACAACTCAAGCATTTTCCAGACATTGCCGTCGCTGTACTCGATCAGCTGCGCCACGTCCGTAGCCCTGAACAAGGGCACATCCAACGAGCTGTAGATCGGCAGGGTTCGCTCCTTAAATATCACATTGCCCACGATTTCCATGTTGCTCATATCTCCTTTCAATGAGGCGGTTCTCCGCCAATTAACGTCGTAAGAACTTCAAAAGCAGTATCATATGCGATGCAAAATACCAAATTGTTGCGAGGACCGTCTAAGGTGTACTCGTTCATAAGGTTCATAAACCCCTCGACAATGTCCCAGGGAGAGGTGTCCGGCTTTTGGAGGATCAAATCCCGTATTTCCATCAACGACCATTTTTCAAAGCTGAGCTCCGTGAGACGATTTTTATTTGCGTATGGCAGCTCAATGTTGATGGTATGGATCGTCTCTTCGATGTCCGCTAAAACTCGATCGCGCATTGGCCTTTCCTCCCTTCGCAAAAATAATAGGAGCCCCTGCCAAAGGGCTCCATATCGCCGAGAAACAATGTGGGACTCGAACTCCACATGTACAGATTTTTGGTCTGTTGCTCTACCATTAAGCTAACTGTTCCTCATAATAGGGCATGTATTCTTCGCGCAGAAAGGCCAAGAGCCCCTGTTCAGGGCTCCGCCTTATCTCCTTTCTCTTCTTTTTTCTTCTGACACATGCTTTTGATTTTGGGGTACATTGCAAAGAATATCGTCCCATAGATTCCTACCAACGGGCACTGTATGGCGATGTAGAAAAATCCTACGAACGCCGCCACACAAATTGCGGTCAGCAAAAACACCTTGACGAAATCGTTCTTAAACATATAGACTCCTCCTCTAATAATTGTGTTTCTTCATTAGAGAAGGTGTTTTTGACGCGGCACATTTTGGGGAAAAGGGAAAAGCCCTTGTTAGGGCCTCCCTTTTTCTGGAGTCACTTCAAAACCTTCATAGACGCCAGAATATCAGCCATGCGTTCCCCATGCTTTCTCCGGTCGTCGATTGCCAGCCACTCCTGATTGGTCAGGGGCCGCCGAAGCCTCCAGTAGTGCCCGAGGGACCGGTCGTAGCAGTACAGGTTCTTGACCGTTTCCTGCTTATGCAGGTTGATCCTCCGGCCAACGACCTTGATGACAGTCGTTGCTCCGGCGATGACAACCGGCGTAAACGTTACGATCTCGTTCCTGTGCCATTCGACCCAGTTCCGGGCGCTCTGAAGCTTCTCACGAACCTTGTCCTTGAAGCCGGCGGTTTTCTCCTCCTGAGATACCTCTGAGAATCTTAAAATTCTGCTCATAGTTTCTGTCTCCTTTCAAGTTTTGTTCGGATGTCTCCATAACAGAACTTGTTTTTACCGCCTTTTGATGGTGACCTGGATCTCGTCGCCCTCAATGATGGCTTCCAGCTTGAACCGCTCCGGGGAAGAAACGACCTCCTTGAGCAGGGAGGGCTTTTGCCGCTTGTCTTCCTCCAGCCGTTTGAACCGGAGTGAAGAAATATCCAGCCGGCTGATGATTTTGTTTACGATTTCAGGCATACCGCTTCTCCTTTCATGATTCGGTAAGAAAAGCTAAGAGCCCCTGCTAAAGGGCTCCCGCTTTCTCTTTTCTATCTCCTTCTTAAGATGGCGCGAATGATTAGGTAGATAATTGCTCCCGCAATGATCACATCCCCGAAAATCAGGAATATGACAATGCCACCTGCTCCCAAGGCTAACACCGCCATGACCCCGATTGCGAGAATCGCAAACAGCAGGATCAGAAATGTTACCATTCGTCGCACCTCCTTTCACAATAGGAGATGCGTTTTTTGCGAAAAGGGAAAAGCCCTTGCGGGCTCCCCTTGTCGGACCTTACTCCTCAGCGGTCTCCTTGCTGAAGCGCCGGTGAATGGCCTCCTTGACGCTCTCGATGGGGTGGATATCGAACGCCGCGAACAGGTAGTACGCCGACATCATCAAACTGATGATGCTGCACACTCCGGCCAGCTTCAAATAGCCTCCCCAGGTGATGGGCTTCTCGGTCCATTTCTGCTTCTTCATAATACAAAACCTCCTGAAAAATTTTGGGTCTTCTCATAAGGGAAGGTGTATTTTTCGCGCAAGGAGAAAGAGCCCTTGTTAGGACTCCTTCTCATAGAACTCAAAAATAGTGTTTCTTAGGAATGCTTTTCCAGCTTTCGATTTGGTTCAGTTCCTCCCCGATGCGCTTTAATGTCTGTATAGCATAAAGCGACACCGCTAAATTTGTGATACCAATAATCGTTAGGAATGTCCGTTCGACTTTCACTATTATCACCTCCATAAAGGGGCGTGTATGTAGTGCGATTATTTTTTCTCAGGTCCGACCCACCCTAACTTTACTAACTCGCTTGCACGCTGTTTGACATCTTTATCAACACAGAGTCTGCTGCCCCAGATGAAGAAAAATATCCAGCGAACGATAGGCCCGCTCTCAACCCACCACCAGACATCCAGGGGCTTTCCGGTAATGGGCGATTCCAGCAGATGGGCCACAATTTCACCCTCGTCATACTCTGTATACTTGATGAGCTTCAGCCGCGTCATGATGTCACAAACCCACATCTGCTTATTGTTCAGCGCGGACATTTGCCATGCTACTTTCTTCGTAAATATCACCACTTTCAAATGCATTCAAAGAAAAAAGGAAAGGGGCCTGTTACAGCCCCAATTCCTCAAACCAACGCATAGCTTCGGTGTCTTCGATGTCGCCGTTTTCATCGGGTACAAGCACCCTGCTGATGATGTGACTGTCATTCTTAGCTCCCAGCACCTCTTTCAGTGCGCGAGCCAAGTTGACAATCGCCTCTTTTTTGCCGTGGGCGTTTACCTTTACAACTTCTCGATACATGTCAAATACCTCCGTTTTATTTGGTTTCCATAAAGGGCTATGTAGGTTTCGCGGTTAAATATCACGCCGATCAAACACTGTTTCCCACCGTTCCTTCGGTAAAGGTTTCATTTTCAGCGCCCACATGATTTGCCGGATGGTCACGGTAGGGTAGAGGCCGTCCGTACAAGCTTCTGCCCGGCTGTCAAAGAACTCCTTGAAGCCGGGATGTAAATATAAGGCGTCTGTCAGCCATGGGTCCACCTCTGTCCAGAATGTACTCTTCGTTTCCGGATCAAACCGCTGCTGTATCACGGCCAACCCTTTGCCGCCGATTTCAAAGAGCGTACAGCTGTCATAAACCGGGTGTTCACAAATATAACGCCGGCCGTACATCGACAGGTAGATGGCAGGTTTTTCGTAGTGGTAGCGCATCAGTTCCTTTCGGTGATGAACCCGTCGAAGATTTCGGCCTCGTGCCCCTCTCCAGGAAGACTTGCCTTCGGGCCATAGCCGACCCAAGCGGCGGCAACGGACTCACCCAGGGCATTTTGCTCTTCCTGATAGAAGGCAAATATCTGTTCCTGGACCGGCTTCGTGACGTCGATTCTGCGGCAGTCATAGCCAACCTTGTCCGAATCATATCCCAGCTTTCGGGCAACCAAGTCGTAGAACTCAACAATACCGCAATAGCACTCCTCTTTTGTGAGGACGACTGTTCTCTTATTAGCCATACCGCTTCTCCTTTCAACGCATAAAAGAGGAGCCCCTGTTACAGGACTCCTCGGTGTAGTGGAACTTATCCAGCTTTCTTCTCGGCGCTTTCGATTTTCGTGAGAATGCGATCGCAGACGATCATATCCCGCATCAACAGCGGCAGTCGCTCCTCCCGTCCATTCCTCTGACAGCACTGGTAGGCGGCCACCGCCCTGAGATACATGTTTGAGATCATCTCGATGATTTCTTCTCGCGTCATGCTTGCTCCTCCTTGATAAAAATTGGATTGGCTCCATAAAGGAGGATGTTTAGGGTGCGGTAATCAATATTCATGGATAGTTTTCCCGGTTCTCAGCTCAAGAGCCTTTGCGAGATCCGTTGTTGTGTATTCATACTCAAAACCATCGTTATCCTGCATGATCAACTTACTCGGCTGGTTCTTGTAATGGAAATGGAGTCCATAAGACCAGCTATCGCCTCCATCATGGTAGGTGACGATCAGAACATCGTTCAAATCGCCGGATTCCATTTTTACTTTGTCGCAGCCTTCGTCCCCATTTCCATCAGTGAAATAGTAAACGTATCCCTCGTCAAAATCTATGATCCAGTAGATGTCATAGCTCGGCCCTCTGCTCACATAGGAGAACACGCCGGAATTTCCGTTTTTAGCAGTTTCGTAGTCATTTGTAGAGTAGCTGACCGAGTTCGGCTCTTCCGGCGCTGTTGAGTTGACGGGAGGTTGTGTTTCATTCGGCTCAGTATGATTAGGAGGTGTATCGACAGGTTCTGTTTGTTCCGGAGTTGTGCCAGTAAGTTCGGAGAATTCCTCAGAGGGAGGGGCGGTCTTTTGGGGAGGTTCTTTTCCAAGGGCTTCGGACGTATCCATCCGGACAAACATTGTCTGATTCCCCTCATAATTGACATTCAGGTGATAGCCGTCCTCATTTACCCCTCTGAAGTAGTCATCGCCCTTGCTGTAGTCAATCGTAAACCCGGCGTCATAACACCGGTCGACGTATTCGTTGTAATCTTCTTTGGAGGTCTCTCCAACATAGATCACAAAGCCGTTTTCGCTCTCCCAGGACACTGTTCCAAAGTTAGATTCCGGGACAGGGATAGAGCTTGCAATTTTGCTTTTCGGCCAGCTAAACTCGCTGAAATTGGCCTCTACAGAAGCCTTGACAGTGATGTTGATTTCCTTATCGTCTTTCCAATACCGGAGTTCGATAAAATATCCGTCCTCATCATAGGCGGAGAAAGCGTAATCTTCCTTGCTGCTGTCGATTATGAAGCCTTTTTTCTCGCAGCTCTCGACAAATCGCTGGTAGTCCTTCTCCGTGGCGTCAAAAGCGTCTGCCATCAAGACGTCCGAAGTCTCGACGGTGATCTCTCCTTTTTTTACAGGCGGCCCGGGAAGACGGTTCCCAAGAGAGGTGTCGGGCCATTCCAGACGGCTTCCTCCGCCGCATCCGGAAAGGGCAAATATAATCATCAGAGCCAGGACAAGGGCCAGTATCCTTTTGCATTTCATAGTAAATTCTCCTTTCACGTTTCGCCGGGCGAGTATTGTCTTAAGATTTTATGTTTTCAGAAGGGTATCATTTCGTATGTACATACGAAATGTCGATGGGCCCATCGACGAAAAATTTTTCATGCGGATATCCGCATGACGTGTTGGAGGCCTCCAACACGATACCTTTCTGTTCACAACTCGCCATACCCGTATGGGCAGGTCATACAGCCGGGGTAGAGACAATCACAGGTGTAGCACTCTTTTCCAGGCGGTTCCGCGCCAATAAAGTTAAAGAAGTCGGCGCGAGTAAAGACTTGTCCGCATCCCAAACAGACATAAGTTCCGTCTTCTTCTCTCCATTTGACCTCGGAGCCGCAAATATCACATAAGACCTCGTTGCCATCCTCATCGTAAACGTCACTATATAAATCGTCCGTAGGCGCTAAACCAAGCCCATCAAGCTCCTCACCGGCTCCCGGCAGAGGACCACGGCCCCATATAGCGCCGTATTCGTCTCTATTCCTGCTCATGGTATGCTCCTCCTTCGCAAATATCAAGCCGATAACACGAATTATACCACAGTGCGGGCCGTTTGTAAAAGGGGAAAAGCGAAGAGCCCGCGCGTTTCACGCAGGCCCTACGCCTTGGAGCTGTCTTCTTACTTTTTGGTCTTGAACTTGTTGATGAGATTGCGCATCATGGACGACGTAATGCTGCCGGTTTCCTCAAACTTGAGGCCCTTTCTGAACCAGTGCCCATAGCACACCAGCGGTACGCCAAGCTCCAGCATGGCAATGCCGGCCCGGAACAAACGGTCGGTCTTCCGGTCGTCCAGTTCCGCCTCCTTAAGCTGGATATCACGTTCCCTGGCCGCTTTCTCCTCCGCTGCCTGATCCCTTTTCAGGGCTTCGTCAGCGTGGTGCTGATCGCGATCCATTTCACGCTTCTCCTTCTTGTCCTCGGCGTCCAGACGGACCTTCTCCTCGTTGATCCTGGACTCATACAATGCCGTCAGATTCTTGACTGCCGCAGTCTGCTCCTGCGACCCGGCCTTGAGGGCCTTCAGCCCGTTGATTTGGCTGATGATCTCCTCGTCCATCAATTTCTTGATCTCTTCCATCTTGTACAAACCTCCTTCGTTTTTTAGATGGCTCCATAAAAGTGAGTGTTATTCGTGCGGGATGAGGTTTTCTCTTCGGACTCGCAGGACGACCATCCGTCCATGATCCAGAGCGCCCGGATTCTTTTCCACCTCCAAGAACAGATACGGGGGTTCGGACGGATCGGAATGGTCAACCCTAAGCGAACCGATGGTTCTGGCATGAAAAAACACGGCCGAAGCCGTGACACCAACCAGAATGCCTACGAGCAGAGCGAGTAATATCCACATGGTACACACCTCCCTTCTGGAATGTTTTTCAGATTTTCTCACCCGGGATTTTTTCAGGATACTATTTTAGCACGGGTTTCTGTCACCTGCGTCCGGAAAATATCAATGTGAAAGGAAAGAGGCCCTGTTACAGGCCTCGCTCCCTTACCATTCAGGTTTATCCTTGTCCTCTTCCTCTCGGGCTTTCTGATAGTCGCTTGCGAAATCTTTCACACGCTCCAACTTGGCAATCATGCCATCGAGCATCGAAATAAACTTTTCCGGGTGGCAGGAAATGATGTCAGTTCCCGTACTCCGATAATAGTCCTCTCGATTCTCGTCCACAGCAGCCTTGCCGAGCACATAAATTTCATGCGCATCCAACATTTCTGTTACCTCCGTAAATCAGTATTAGGATATCTCCATAAGAGGAGCTGTTATTTGTGCGCTTAATCCGGCAATACCATGAGTAACAAATGTAAAAGGGAGGAGCCCCTGTTAGGGGCCCGTCTCCTCATTGTGAAGTGCTTCCAGCAATTTGTTCCATGCCTCCGCTTCAGCTTCGTCGAGGCCGCTGAAACCCGCGGCCTTCTTCACATCCTCCCGGTACATCTCCTTACTCCGACAGAACATCTCGGTATAAAGCTCGGTTGATTTGGTGTCGTCCAATTCAAGCTCGATGCTCTGCAAGATGGTGTCGAGGTTTCCGGCTGACCGGTACAGGCTCATAACGATGCTTCTCAGCTCCTCGATTGCGCTTTTCGCTTTGGATTTATCCATAGCTGTCACCTCCATAAAAGTAGATGTTGCACCCGCGCAGAAAGGGAAGAGGCCGTGTTTCCACGGCCCCTCCCGGGTTTTACTCCTTGTTGTCCTCCTTCAGGTACTTGTCCATCGCCTTGTCCATCTTGTCCATCAGCTTGTTCTGCTTCTCGAACATGGCGCCGCAGAGGTCAAACAGGCGGTTGAGCAGCCGGAGTGCCTTGACGTTGGTCATGATGTCGCCCTCGTCCATAGTGGACACGGACGACTGCATAGCCGTCGCCAAAAGCAGTTTCTTGGTCTCCTCCATCGTCTCCTTGAACTCCCGGTTCAAATTCTTCTGGTCGTTAAACATAACTGTAACCTCCGAAAAGGGGCTTGTAAATTTCGCGCGTAAAGGAAAAGAGCCCTTGTTCAGGGCATCTCCTCCTTGCGGAACTCAGCGTCTTACCAGGCCTTCTTATCGCCGGCGAGAACGTTCCAGCCGTCACGGACACTCTTACTGCTCATGAACACAGTGGCGATAAACACCGCTCCGGTCACGAATCCCGTAAAAAATCCTCTGATGTGGCTAATCATTCGCTTCATGATAACAACTCCCTCATGTAATTTTGTTCTGGGTTTCCATAAAGGAAGGTGTTCCTTTCGCGTACCGCTCATCCTCTCGCCTTGTTCAGCAGCCAGAAGAACTTTCGATAGAGATCGTAATAGCAGTCTTTGGAGCAGGGAATGCTTGTTTGCGCTTTCAGGTGTTCATAGGAAAGCCCTTCGGTTACTGCTTTGACTATGTAGCTATGAAGCTCACTGTCTGTTTCATAGGCCACCCGGTCCACCAGTTCCATACGCTCCGAGTAGTACAGCTTAGCTTCGGCACACCGGGCCGTGGGATCGCTGATCACATTCGTCCGGCCGATGATAGCCAAGTCACAGGGCTGCTTCTTCAGGCCATCCAGAGCTGAATAAGCTTTTCTCCAAAGCGGATACTGAAGGCAAAAATGCTTCAGCTCATAGTAGCGGTGCTTTTCAATCCAGTATTTGTTCTTGTAGGACAGTGTCGGTCTGACATCAGTTCCCATTCTACTGTTTCTCTCCTTTCCACTTGTATCCGGTTTCCTCGTAGAGCAGCTTTGGCGAAATATAAAAGTTGATTCGTCCAAACTTTGAGTTCATTTCCTCGATGCTGGTTACGAGTTTACCGTTTCTGGTGGCCTTCCCGATTGGCAGCCAGCCGGCGACGATTCCGGTGCGAACCCAGGACGCATCCTTCCCGTATACCCTGGCCGCTACCAGTACAGGGACTGAGCCGGTGGGGAATTGCTCATCCATCTGCGTTTACCTCCTTTCACCGGCTATTCTAAGTTAGCAGCCACGTCTAAGTACAAACAACCTCGGTGGAAATATAAAAGGACAAGAGCCCTTGTTTAGGCCCTCGTCCTCATGGCTTACAGTATCATCAAGCCTTCCCGTTCCAGGATGTCCTTAAAGATCGCACAGCTCTCAATCGAGTGCAGACGAATGCTGTCCATATACTCGCGGCGGAGACCTCTCCGATTGTCAATCGCGTACACATGCTCGATGCTCGGGCATTTCGCCTTAAGCATTCTGGCCTGGTACATGATGTTGTAAATCGAAATCTCCTCCTCGTAAAGACAGTGATACATCTGCGCGATATACTGCTGATCTGCTCCGGCAATCCCGTAAAGAATCATTTGATACATGTCTTTCACCTCCATAATAGGCGGTGTTACATTGGCGCAAAAATAAAAGGGTAAGAGCCCTTGGCGGGCTCAAACACCTTTACCGGAATGACTCGTACAGTGTGTAGCTCTGAATCACAGAACCGTCCTCCGTAACGATTGTGGTGATCTCACCCTCACCAGCCGACTCCGTGAGCTTCTCCCAGATCTTATCGGATCTGGACTTCCCACAGCCCGTCAGCGCAAGGGCCAATACCAACACCAGTATCGCAACAGCAAACTTTTTCATAAGATTACTCCTCTCACAATATGTAATGGTCTCTCCATTATAGGCTGTGTTTTCTACGCGGGAAAACGAAGAGAGTAAGAGCCCGTGCTGGGCTCGAACTCATCAGTGGCAGAACATCAACCGGTTTCCCACAGCGGGTCTCCTCTCGCTGAACCTCTGCATGAAGTTCTCGGCGATCTTCTCACGGGCCTCGTTGGTGATGAACCGAACGCTCACAAGGTTCCGCTCGGACTTATACAACGAACCATGCACCTCTACCTCAATAGATGTGCCGGTCTTTGCATACTGCCCGGCGAAAGCCTGAACATCCAAATTCCCCTCCAGCGGGGTAATGATTTCGATCTCCTTGTTCTTCTTAAAAAAGCTCATAGTGAATCTCCTCTCAAATATAGAAAATTTGGTTATTGTCTTCCATAAAAGAAAGTGCAAATTTGGCGTAAAAAGAAAAGGAGAAGAGGGCCTGTTATAGCCCTCTCATCCTCAACCCAGTATCTCCTTCATAAGTTCGGACTCGTCGATGTCTCCATTTTCGTCCGGCACACAAATTCTTACCTGAAACTGATTACATCCGCGTGAACACATTGCATCTCGCAATGCGGAAAGCAGATTAACAACAGCCTCCTTTCTGCTTTTTGCATTAACCTTGACTACCTCGCGATACATCATAGTAATACCTCCTTAAAGTATGGGTTTTCCATAAAATAGGATGCGATTTCGGCGTGAAAAGACGAAGAGCCGCTGTTTAGCGACTCTCCTGTCATTTCTCTAAATTCTGTCAAAGATGATTCCATCGACATTGAACTCGATCGGGATGCTTGAATCGTTGCACTCGGACGTCACAATCCCAAAGTCGACATAGTTATCACCGAACTTGTTATCCTCCTCGTAGACCCATCCAACTACTAATCCCTTTGCAGTGCGGGGAAACCCGAGAACATCGTATACGTCATTCAACGTAAGATGTCCACGAGCCTTTAGCACGTCATTGAGATATGATTGTCGAGCCCTGAGATAAATCAAGTTCGTCCTGATGTCCTTCGACCAGTAAGGGTTGTCCGAATTAAAAATTCGTCCATACTCACTCAATGTTTTCATTGAAACATCACCTCCATAACAGGAGTTGTTCTTTCTGCGCCTTCCAACGGCTCATTGTCATCTCGCAAGGATAGTCCTCAAAGCCAAGTGTTTCACAAGTTATCAAACCTTCCAAAACACCTCGAATGACCTCTGCCTCATACTGCTTGTAGGGAAGTAACGAATCAGGAAGCACTCTATGTAACGTCTTGCATCTGCCGCACCGAAAACGACGGAGTTTTATGTGTTCCGTTCTCCGCGCCTTCGTCCGTACAATTCGAGCCACCGTGTCATAGTGTCTCAACTCTCCTCCGCATCTCGGGCAAGCTGCTCTATCATTTGTAACCATATGCCTCCCTCCCGAAAAAAATAAAAGTGTATGTAGGACTTGACAATTCCTACACCATAATATATGATTGTTTAGGGCGAGGCAAGAAAATAACGTCGAAAGGGAAAGAGCCCTTGTTAGGGCCCCTCCCAATCAGTTTTTCGCACTTGTAACCGTTCGATAACCATAGAAAAGTACACCGCAGATAGCCAGTCCACACGCACAGCCACCAGCGAAATATCCTCTGCGAACCTTATTAAACCAAGGATCGTGTATTAAGCCCCAATCCTGACTTGTAAGTTCGCAAAGTTTGTCAATTTCTTTGCTGGCGATTTCGTACTGTGTAAATGCTGTATCACTAATTTTTACTTTTCCAAAATGGCTACTGATTTTGTCGTACAACATGCTAATCACCTCCATAAAAGAGGTTGCGAAATCTGCGAAAGAGAAAGAGCCCTTGTTCAGGGCTCCTTCGTAATGTTTACAGGCTCTAACTCCAATGTCATCGTTATGTCGCCGATTCTGGTCTTTGCAACGATGTCTCCAATTTCATCAGCATCGAGTTTTATGAGGTTCGACGGGTGATTCTTATTCACCTGCTCAAGAACTGTTCGTGTCTTTTCACGAATGTACTCGCAGTATGCTGTACCTCCATACTCAGCTAATTTATCATTTTCGCTGGCTTTCGGTCCAGTAAACTCCGAGTTCCATTTCGGATAACACGGATTAAGCTCTCGAACGGCGTATTCCCGTAATCTCAAATATTCACTCGAAATGGCCTTCTCAATGAATTTTGGCAGGCTTTTGCTAAAAACAAATCTTGCTCGGTAATATACTTGTTCGTATTCCATAATGGCGTTTAAGCCTCCTTTCATAAGAGGAGGTGCAAAAACTGCGGAGGTGTAACCATGCTTGTCAAATGCCCGGAATGTGAACTGCAAGTCAGCGATAAAGCTTCGGCTTGCCCTCACTGCGGCTACCCGATGAAAGCCCCAGAAAAGCAAAAAAGACCTCGCAAATCTGCGAAGCGAAGGCGGTTGCCTAATGGCTTCGGACAGATAAGCGAGATCAAAAATCGAAACTTGCGGAACCCATTCCGGGCGATGATAACCGTAGGAAAGACTTCAGAAGGACGCCCGATCTGTAAGCCCTTGAAGCCGGAATCATACTTTCCGACGTATAACGATGCCTATGCGGCCCTGGTAGAATATAACAAGAATCCCTATGACCTGGAGCCTTCCATCACCATGACAGAACTGTACGACCGCTGGTTTCGAGAATATGAGAAGACGGTTAAAGATACCAGACCCGTAGAGAACGCCTGGGCCTACTGCTCAGCGGTCTATAAAATGCGAGTCATGGATATTCGGGCCCGTCATGTGAAAGGCTGCATGGAAGAGGGGACCGCTGTTGTCAGAGGCAAGGAGCAGCATCCATCGGCCAGCATGAAGAACAAGATCAAATCTCTGTTTAACCTCATGCTCGATTATGCCCTTGAGTATGAACTGGTGGATCGAAACTACTCTCGTACATTTAACCTGACCGAAGAAACAATTAAAGAGATTCAGACCGTCAAGAAGGAGCACATCCCGTTTACGGATGAGGAGATGGAGCTGCTCTGGAGTCATGTAGACGATAAACGGTACGTTGATATCCTGCTCATTCAATGCTACTCAGGTTGGCGGCCGCAAGAACTTGGACTGCTGGAACTTGAAAATATAGACCTTGAGAACTGGACATTCAGGGGAGGTATGAAGACCGATGCCGGTGAGAATCGCGTTGTGCCAATCCACTCCAGGATACGCCATTTGGTTGAGCGAAACTATCGCGAATCCCAAGCAGTCGGAAGCAAATATCTGTTCACTTGCAAAGATGGGCGGAGCGGCAAGCCAATCATGCTGACGTACCAGCGATACCAACACGGCTTTGGCATGATCCGCGATGAGTTAAAGCTGAATCCAGAGCATCGCCCGCATGATGGCAGAAAGCACTTTGTTACGATGGCCAAGAAAGCTCAAGTGGACGAGTATGCTATCAAGTACATGGTAGGTCACAAGATTTCAGACATTACCGAGAAGGTCTACACTCAGAGAGAATTTGAGTGGCTGAAGACCGAAATCGAAAAAATAAGATAGGGTGTCAGCATGGCGCAATACCCCTTCTCAGATCCTTTTACTTGCGTTCTACTGGATGCTGTGATACACTGCTGTGTGGTGCAGGCAATAGCAGTAAGATTGGAGGTGAACACATGGATCAGACTTTTAAGCCTGACATTCGGTGTACGCAAACCGAATTTGACGAATACGTCAAGTTAATTCAGGAATTGGGATATGCTCAGTCCTCGAATGATTAACCCAGCAAAGAGGGAAGGCTATGAAGGTAGCTTTCTCTCTTTCTTTTGTAGAGCGCAAGTAAAAGGATTTGAGAATATGGGTTCAGAAGAAACACTATTCAATCGGAAAGGAGGTTGCATCCGCAGCCAAGCAGATAAAGAAAACACTGACACATGGTTTAAGGTCGGTATTCTCGCTCCCGAGCCTGAAATGGTCGAAGTCGTCTGATAACAACACAAAGCCGTCCTTGACTGTTAGCGGCAGTCAGGGGCGATTTCCTTTCCGACTGAATACTATTTCTTCTGATTAAAACTGTATTTTTATACACCGTCGAAAACTTTGACGGAAGTGTAGGAATATCGGTATAGGTTTAATGTAGGAATAATGGACGAGTTATCTACATTTCCACAAATCTATCCACATCTAACTGCTATTGAAACCCTTGAAATAACAGCGATTAGTGGTAGTTAAAAGCCGTAATTCTTAGATGATGTTTCTATGCTACAATCGAATCACAAAGCGAAAGGAGCAGCGGAAATGTATTTACAAATACTGAAAAAAGACCTTAAACGCAAAAGGGCAATGAACGTGATACTGTTGGTATGGGAGCTGGAAAAAGCCGGATACTGCATGACGGCAAAAACCAAATCATAGTGTTCACCGTTCAGTGCCCCGATGATGCGGGGCCGGTCATGGGTGGTCTTTTATTGCAGATGGTGAACGATGGTCAGCCCGTCCCGCTCCAAGGTTTCCCGCCAGATCCCACGGGCCAGCAGAGTCACATCGTTCCCCGCCGCGCACAGCACATGGGTCAAGTAGCAGCCGATGACACCAGCGCCATAAATCAATATCTTCATGCAATACCCCCGATACAATTTTAATCATGTGATGAATACGGAGGAAAAATCCAGCAGTCCATGAACCAGAACCGGAAGCCACAGTGTCCCGGACCATTTCCGCAGGGCATAGAAACCGCAATGGCCTACGGTGTACCCGCCCAATACGGACAGTAGGCGAAACACAAAAGACTCTGCCGCAAAGCCAGTTTTAACCATTGGCATCAGCGTGTGCATACAGGCAAACAGCACTCCCGGCAGCAACCAGATCACCCAGGTAGGAACACCGCCTTTTTCCACCAGCAAGGGAAGCAACCCCCGAAAGATGAATTCCTCCCAAAGTGCAATCAGAAACAGGTAATATCCCCATTGGTAACAAATAGTCAGCGGCTCCGATTTGACGGTCAGCAAGGCCAAAAACAGCGCGCCCAGGTATCCGCCTGCCAATAGAGACAGTATCTCTTTTTTCACGCTCTCTGCTTTCAAACCCATTTCCTGCGGAAATTGTTTCCAGCCAAGAAGCGCCCAGGCAATTACTGCGGCCAGTATTTCTGGCAGCACAACGATCAATTCTTGAGACAATGTAGGAAGGAGCGTTTCTGCTGTTACCTGCGAGGCAGACAATAATGCTCCAGATTGATAAAGCCCACCATAATACCAAAGCGACCATCCATAAATGACTGCCGCAATCAGTATAGCCAGTATGCAGTAGCCCACACGTTTTAGCGTATCCATAGTCACCTACCCCAGCGCCACATCCAGCGCCAGCATGATGGTAAATCCCGCCGCGAAGAACATCGTTCCCAGGTTGGAATGTTCCCCGGCGGATGCCTCCGGGATCAGTTGCTCCACTACTACATAGATCATCGCTCCCGCAGCAAAACCGAGCAGATAAGGCAGAGCGGGCAGGATCAATCCTGCCGCCAGCATGGTCAGGACCGCCGCCAAAGGCTCCACGATGCCGGAGAGAACGCCGTATAGGAAAGCGCAGCCTTTTCCCACTCCCTCTGCCTGGAGGGGCATGGAGATGATCGCCCCCTCCGGGAAATTCTGAAGGGCGATACCGAGGGAAAGGGCCAGCGTACCGGCGGCGGTGATGCCGCTGTTCCCGGCCATCCAGCCCGCCAGCACCACGCCCACCGCCATCCCCTCCGGGATGTTGTGGAGGGTGACGGCCAGTACCAGCATGGTGGTCCGTTTTAAGCGGGTGTGGGGACCTTCCGGCTGACTGCTGTTCTGGTGCAGGTGGGGGATTGTCCTGTCCAGTACCAGCAGAAACAGGACACCCAGCCAGAACCCCGCAACTGCCGGGAAAAAGGCCCATTGGCCCATATCCTCCGCCTGTTCCATGGCGGGGACCAGCAGACTCCAGACAGATGCCGCCACCATGACACCCGCCGCAAAGCCGGTCAAGGCCCGCTGAACCAGCAGATTCATTCCTCTTTTTAAGAAGAACACGCATCCTGCTCCCAATGAAGTTCCCAGGAAGGGAAGGAGCAGTTCAAGGATCACATTCTTTGTCATTTCTGAATACTCGCCTCCAAATAGCACAGCGGCGCAAGGCTTCCGCCAAGCAGGGCTGTTTGTGTGATTTGAAAATTATGCTCTGAAACGAACCGTTCAAATCCTTCCGCTGTCACATTCTGCCAACCAGCCGCCTCCGGCAATGCTCAGGCAGATTTACCACCATTGTACGCACAAAATCCCGCACTTCTTCCTCGGTCAGATCAAACCCCATCGCCGGGAGCCGCTCATGAATCAGCTCGACACACCGGAGCATATCCTTTGCCAGCAGGAAGCCGGTGTCCGTCAGGTAGATTTTTCCGTATTTCTCCCGCACCAGAAGATTCATATCCATCAGAGTCGCCATCATTTTCGTGACAGAGGCTTTCGAGCAGTTCAAAGCCTTTGCCACGGCCTGCGTCCCCACGTCTGGAGTGCTTTTGCCCAATTCGTAGATCGCCAGCAGATAGCGAAGATGGGCTTCCCGTAATTCTGCCATAGAATGGTTCCTCCTCAAATGAGAGAAGGCATGAGCAGATTTCGCTGCCCATGCCTCCTCACCGTGTCTTGCAAAATTTGAAGTTTTAGTGACAGCCGCGGCAGTTCCCGCAGTCACCGTTGCAGCCTCCACCGGACTTGTGGGACTTCCACAGGGACCGGACAGCCAGTGCCACAACGCCTGTCAGTACCAGCAGAACGACAATTTCTCCAAGAGTCATGTTTCGTTACCCCTCACTGTGCGGCAGCCACAGAGGTCAGCCGCCGGGTACTTTCCTCGCCCTGATAACCTTTGCGGAACAACAGAAAGAGGATTCCCGCCAGCAATACCAGAGCCACAACAGTTCCAAGGCCAAATACCGCTTCTCCGGTGACCAGTCCGCCCAGTTGGAACACAATCAGGCTCACCACATAGGCGAAACTGCACATGTATCCGATAGCGCCCAGGGTCCACTTGGCGTTGTTCATTTCCCGCTTGATGGCGCCCATAGCGGCGAAGCAGGGGGCGCAGAGCAGGTTGAAGATCATAAAGCTGTACGCGGCCATGGCCCCGAAGTCCGCCCCGATGGCGGCGTAGATGCCGCTGGCGTCCTCCATCAAGTCCGCTTCACCGGCGTACTGATAGAGTACACCAAAGGTGTTGACCACTTCCTCCTTGGCAATCAGGCCGGTGACCGTGGCCACGGTGGCTTTCCAGGCCATATCGCCCACCCAGCCCAGGGGTGCGAAGATGATGGCAACGCCGCTGCCGATGGAGGCCAGAAGGGAGCTGTTGTTGTCCTCCACGGCCTGGAATACGCCGTTTTCAAAGCCATAGCCCTGGAGGAACCAGAGGACGATGGAGCTGAGCAGGATGATGGTTCCCGCCCGCTTGATGAAGGACCAGCCCCGCTCCCAGGTGGCCCGCAGGACGTTAGAGGCGGAAGG
>OFFI01000395.1_pt1 | contig 32958 bp, 41 predicted proteins | sample 1521351 | NCBI WGS metagenome assembly OFFI01 (sample SAMEA3504119, study PRJEB24116) | mouse gut metagenome | biome: mouse gut; feature: mouse-associated habitat; material: faeces | place: Denmark | collected 2011
GTGTGACTGGAGTTCAGACGTGTGCTCTTCCGATCTTGACAGGATTTGCAGGTGCCAAAAGGGGAGAGCAGCTGCTGGATTTGGGGACGGGTACAGGGATTATTCCGTTGCTGATGGAGGCGAAATACCATTATTCCCATCTGACCGGACTGGAGATTCAGGCGGAGAGCGCAGATATGGCGGCCAGAAGCGTGATGCTGAACGGTCTGGCCGATAAAATTGAGATTGTCACCGGCGATATCAGGGCGGCGGACCGGATTTTTCCGTCTGCTTCTTTTGACTGTATTACCTGTAATCCGCCTTATATGATAGAAAAACATGGTATTACGAATCCGGACGGCCCGAAAGCCATTGCGCGCCATGAGATACTGTGCACTTTTGAGGATGTGGCGATGCAGACAGCGAAGCTGCTGAAACCGGGAGGACACTTTCTGCTGGTACACAGACCTTTTCGGCTGGCAGAGATTATGGCGACGCTGGTCCGCTATAAGCTGGAGCCAAAACGGATGCAGATGGTCTATCCTTATGTAGACCGGGAGCCAAACATGGTGCTGCTGGAAGCCGTACGGGGAGGGAAGCCGAGAATGACGGTGGAGAAGCCGCTGATCATTTTCAGAGAACCGGGCGTGTATACACCGGAGATTTGTGATATTTACGGGTATTGAGGATAAATTATGGAAGAAATGGCGGGCAGATGAGAAGATGACAGGAACTTTATATTTATGTGCGACACCCATCGGGAATCTGCAGGATATGACTCCGCGCGTCAGGGAGACCTTGAAAATGGTGGACGTGATTGCGGCAGAGGATACGCGTAACAGCGTGAAATTGCTGCATCATTTTGACATCCATACGCCGATGACAAGCTATCATGAATACAATAAAGTGGAAAAAGCCAGGCAGCTGGTGGAGCAGCTTCTTGCAGGGAAGCAGATTGCCCTGATTACGGATGCAGGGACGCCGGCGATCTCGGATCCGGGAGAGGTACTGGTGCGTATGTGTCATGAGGTAAATGTGCCCGTCACCAGTCTGCCAGGTCCGTGTGCCTGCATAACGGCATTGACTCTTTCCGGCCTGTCCTCCAGACGGTTCAGCTTCGAAGGATTCCTGCCCGGGGATAAGAAAGAGCGGAGAATGATTCTGGATGAACTTCGGCGGGAAAGCCGTACTATCATTCTGTATGAGGCGCCTCATCATCTGACAGGCACACTGGAGGAACTGTATGGCTGTCTGGGCGACCGCAAAGCGGTGTTGTGCAGGGAACTGACCAAAAAATTCGAGACCATTCTGCCCACAACTTTGAAAAAGGCTCTGGAATTCTATCAGGAGCAGGAACCCAGAGGGGAGTATGTTCTGGTAGTGGAGGGGAAAAGTATTCAGGAGATCCGCCGGGAGGAGATTGCCTCATGGGAGGCTATGACGATTGAAGAACATATGGCGTATTATGAACGGCAGGGAATGGACTATAAATCGGCGATGAAGCAGGTGGCGAAGGACAGAGATGTGGGAAAGAGAGAGATTTATGCTTACCTGAATCAGGAAAGACAGAAATAGGGCAGAGCGGCATATTTGGAACCGAGGGATTCAGGTGAGCGCAGGCGGGTATCGCAGCAGGATTGCGGGAAGATACAGAACAGGAAGTTATCAAAATGGCAAACAGTAATTGTGATATATGCGTGAATTATGTTTATGATGAGGAATATGAATGCTACAGCTGCCTGGTAAATTTGGATGAGGATGAAATGTACCGTTTCCTTTCCGGGAGCAGGTGGGAGTGTCCTTATTTCCGCAGGGATGACGAATACGATGTAGTTAGGCATCAGATGTAAATATATGACAGCTATGGAGAAAGCGGTTGCGTGACGACCGTTTTCTTTTTTGTAAAAATTTTCACAAAAGTGAAAAGTATATATTTCTGCTGGCAGCAGATAATAAGCTTGTTATTAAAAACAGCAATCCCTGCAGGAGATTAGCTCCATGGACGGATTGTAAAAAAGGGAAACAGTCTCTGGCGAAGCAGACGGTGTTCCGTTCCCGGCATGGGAGTTTAGCGTATGTCATTCAGCGAAAATTGACTCTCCTGCAGGGGCAGATTCAGGCAGAGACGGCAGTGGAATAGGAGGTATGGAGATGAGCAATATTTCAGAACTTGATTTACAGAATCTGCGTCACTTGATTGGGGGATATGATACAACCCATTGTAAAATGCAGGCTTATGCACAGGAAGCAAAGGATCCTCAGATCAAACAGTTTTTTGAAAAAGGGGCCAAGTCGGCCATGGACAATAAGCAGCAGCTTATGAAATTTTTGAACTAACGGCAGATTTTCCGGTTCGGCACAATTGTGTAAAGAAGGAATAATGGAACCGGCAGACAGGGACACAATGTGAAATGAGTTTCAGAATGAGAGGTGTAGGAAATGCAGGAAAAAATCATGGTAGCGGATACCCTTGCAGGTATCAACGGAGAATTGACCCGTTATGCGGGTATGATCGCACAGTCAGAGAATAAAGAATTAAAGCAGACCTTAAAACAAATCCGCAATGCATGCGAGCAGTCCCAGGAGGAGTTGTATCAGCTGGCAAGAGAGAGGTCTTACTATGTTCCGGCCAGCAAGGCTACGGAAGAAGAGGTTGCCCATGTGAAAGGATTATTTGCCCAGGGGACACTGTAGATGGTACAGATGTACGTTGACTTGCATTGATTGTTTGTGCCATAAGGCTTCTTGGATAAGGCGTTACTCCTGTTTGGAGGGCGCCTTTTTGTGATCTTCCGTTCTTTTATTTTAATGAGAATTATAGTATAATTACAGAAATCCGTTGAATGAACCAATCAATTTTATAGGGAGGTATATATGTGAAAAAGGTGATTAATTATGGAACTTTTGAGAAAGGTACGGTAATATTGCTTTTGCTGTTTGGCATCATTGTGAGGTGCTATAAGTTTGGCGCAATACCAGGAGGATTGAACCAAGATGAGGCATTTTCGGCATATGAGGCATATTCCCTTTTGCATTATGGAATGGACAGTTCGGGTTATGCTTTTCCTGTGTATTTTAATGCATGGGGTAGTGGGATGAGTTGTCTCAACAGCTATCTAATGATTCCTTTTCTTGCTTTTTTCGGGTGTCAGGACTGGGTGGTACGTCTTCCTCAACTGATAGTGTCCTGCTTTACACTCTATGTTTTTTATCGATTGATACGAACGGTCTTCGGTGCGAGAGCGGGATTGATTGGTTTGCTCTTTTTGTCAATCTGCCCATGGCATTTTATGATTTCCAGGTGGGGACTGGATTGTAATCTGGCGCCAGGATTTCTGTTGTTTGGCTTTTTCTTTTTTATTCGGGGAATTGAACACTCAAAATACTTGATTCTGTCTGCATTGTTCTATGGTTTATGTTTGTATTGTTATGCAATGGTCTGGCCGGTTATGCCGTTGATGCTGATTTTGCAGACCGGTTATTTATTTTATGTAAGAAACATCAGGTTAGACAGGTATGTAGGAATTGCAGTAGGACTATTGGGGCTGCTGGCCTTGCCGCTCATTGTATTTTTGCTTGTGAATGTGGGGTTTATGGAAGAAATCCGAACTCCTATTTTTTCCATCCCCAGGCTGACTGCAATGCGTGGTAACGAGATTTCTTTTAAAAATATCAGTGATAACCTGAAGAACTTTCTTACAGTTTTATATAAGCAGAATGATGGGCTCTATGTAAATGCACCGAATGATTTTGGCATTTATTATCGCTGGACACCTGTGTTTGCTATGCTTGGGATATTTTATTCTATCCTGAGGTTGTGGAAAAGCCTGAAAGAAAGAATTTTTGATATGCCTGTTTTATTGCTGATCCCTTTTTTCTGTGAAATACTTCTCGGATGCATTGTCAAGATTAATATCAGCAGGATTAATTGTATTCATTTATTCATTATAGCATTTATTGTAATGGGAATGGAGCTTGTAATTCGAGGCTTTGGAAAGTATTCCAATTATATCTGGGTTTTAAGTATGTGCATGCTTTTAGTCTGCTTTAATGATTATAGAAAATTTTACTTTAGAACATACGGGCCGAATCTGGGGGTTATTTTTAAAAGCGGTGTGGAGGATTCGGTGAACTATGCATTGGAAATGGCAGAGGACAAGGAGATATATGTTGAGACTTCCTTTGCATATAGCCAGGTTTTGTTTTATGCACAATTTCCGGTTACAGAATATAGGGATACTGTGGTGTATACAAATTATCCCAGTGAATTTTTAGATGTGGATTCTTTTGGCCCGTTTCATATGGGATTCGAGGATGCTGTTCAAGGCAACATTTATATCATCTATGAGGATTCTATCCAGCGTTTCCTGGAAAACGGCTGGAATATTGAAAGGTTCGGTTATACCGCTGTGGCCTATTGACTTATCGGGTGCCGGGAAAATTTGAGAATGCAGATTGCCGGGAGCCGGGAATTTGTCATAGGAGAGAAATTTCGGCCATAAGATAGAGTGACAACAATTGCGGGTAAAATCAATGTTGAATTTCATATGGGCAGGTATGATATTGTTGGCTGTGATATATGGGGCTGTTTCAGGACATTTGGCAGAAGTGACAAATGCCGCGCTGGACAGTGCAGGGGAGGCAATTTCGCTGTGTATTACGATGGCCGGCGTAGTAGCCCTGTGGATGGGGCTGATGGAGATTGCACAGAAAGCAGGGTTGGTTAGCAAGCTTACAAAGGGAATAGGGCCGTTTCTAAGGTTTATGTTTCCAGGGATTCCCAAAGGGCATCCGGCGGAAGGATACATAGCGACGAATGTGATTGCAAATGTGTTGGGATTGGGATGGGCTTGTACGCCTGCAGGGCTTTGAGTTATTATAATGACAGGTTGAAAAATCCATTGAGAAATCAAGGGTTTCCGCCGAATTTAGTCCTAATGAAAAAATGTAGTTTTGCATCAAAGCATTTCTGATTTTTCATTTGGACGGCGCCGATTCAAAAGAAAATAGGAAGAAATGTCAGTAATGTAACTCAAAGTGCCTGAAAGCAATGAGTTACTGGTTTTAGTATAGCATAAGGAGGGTAGAAGGTAAACAATTTCATATTGATGATTTAGATAGGACTAAATTAGTGAATGGCAGAAATGCTGTTAAAACTAGCTTAGTCCTATTTCTTTTTACAAATTCAAAATAATAGGAGGAATGAATTTATGAAGAACAATACAGCGTTAAGTGCAGAGAAAGCGATTATTTTTATCAGCGATGCACATGAAAAATTCTACTATGAGAAATTGAAAGAGGTCAGGTATCAGGACGTGTACCACAAAGCGCTTGTATATTGTCTTGGTATCAGTGATGACACAAGAAGGAACATTTACAGTATCTATGATTTTAAGACAGGCTGTGTAAAAACGGAGTGCCTGCATGAAGGATGTGTTTGCACGTCAGCGTGGAGTACATATTTTATATTATAATACCTGCCGTCTCTCCGATAATATACAATGCACCAGTTTTCTCAGTTTAGCCAAATTACCGTTCCCACAGATATTATTTTGCACCATTTTTCATGCGGAATGCGACGGTAACATGAATTGAGTAAAATATAGTATTTGCCACAGAAATATGGTATACTATAAAAAAGCGAATTCTAGCGCATCGACAAATGAGAGGAGGATTTATATGACAACTTTGGAAAATACAATCTCTATGATGAAGTCGCTGCCAGAAACGGATTTATTGGAAATCCAGAAATTCACAGTCAAGTTACTCCAACGCAAAAACGGGATGACGGATGCGGAAGCGGACGGGGCTGTGGGGAGATTTTTGAAACCGATGGCAGAGGATGATTTTCTGCGGGATATAGCAATCGCGGAGAAGCAGTTCAGTAATGGAGAATACCAGGAGATGGGGGAGGCGATTGATGAAATCTGCCAGGAACTCAGAATATAAGGTTATTATTACGTATGGCGCCAAAGCGCAGCTAGCCCAGATACTGCGTTACCTCCGGCAGGATTTAAAGAGCGAACAGGCGGCGCGCAGCGTAAAGGCAGACATGGAGGATACGAAAATCCGGCTGTCCCATATCGCTGGCAGCCTTAAATTGTGTGATAATCCCAGGTTGCGCGCTTTGGGATACCGGACAATCCACCTCAAACGCCATCAATATTTTATGTTGTACAAAATCATAGATGATGATGTGGTGCGCGTGGATGGTATCTACCACGACTTGCAGGACTATGAGAACAGCCTGAAGTAGCTGTCTGCATACTGTACATAGATAACAGGAATGTCTCTGCGAAAAAATGCGCCGCATCCACCCGGAAAAATCCTGGGTTTCTGCAGCGCTGACTCATATGCTGGCTGGCGGTAGATGCCAGTCTTTGTGTCTGTTAAAGTGCTACTTGGATTTTCTTCCCATCTGTGAGCAGGAAGTCTAATTTCCGCTCCGGCAAGACGGTGACGTTTTCGACAAGTTCCCGCCATTTCGCTTCGCTAAATTTTGTATCTGCATTGCCGGATTGGCGGAGGGCCTCTGCAAAAGCAGTCTTAATTTCATGCTCCCGCAAAGTCGGGGTGCTGCATTTATCCCCTCCCTTATAACGCTCATTGCAGTACCAGATGTCATACCGTTCGGTGCCTGCGCGGTTATGCCAGACCTTGTGCCCATAAAACGCGCCGCATTCCCCGCAAATGATCTTATTGCACAGGGGGCTGCTGTTACGGATTTTCTGGCGGTAGGGGCTTCGCTCTGCCAGTTTCTGCTGTACCCTGTTAAAAACCTCCGGGTCAATGATTGGGTCATGGGAGCGCTCTACGAGGTACTGCCGCATTTCTCCATTATTTTTGCGTTTTTCTTTCGTGAGGTAGTCGACAGTGTAGGTTTTTTGGAGCAGCGCGTCACCTTTGTACTTCTCATTTTTAAGGATGCTGCCCACTGTGCTGATGTGCCATTTCTTTTTGCCCGTTGGCGACGGTATGCCGTTTTCTGTCAGATGCCGCGCAATCCCGCCGATGGTTTCGCCTTCCAGGAAAAGGCGGTAGATTAGGCGCACGGTTTCCGCCTCTTCCTCCACAATTTCCGGACGCCCGTCCGCCCCCTTACGGTAGCCGAGGAAGTTTTTGTAGGGTATGGACACTTTGCCGTCCCTCATGCTTTTCTGCTGCCCCCAGCGGACGTTCTCGCTGATGGAACGGCTTTCCTCCTGGGCAAGGGAGCTCATGATGGTGAGCATGACCTCGCATTTGGGGTCCATAGTATGGAGGTTTTCCTTTTCGAAGATGACCTCTACGCCCGCGGCCTTCAGTTTCCGGACGGTCTGGAGCGTGTCGACCGTATTGCGGGCAAAGCGCGAGATGGATTTCGTTAAGATTAGGTCAATGCCGCCGTTTAAGGCAAGGCTGACCATGCGGTTAAACCCGTCGCGCAGCTTTGTGCTGGTCCCGGTGATTCCTTCATCCGCAAAAACGGAAACGAGCTCCCAATCCGGGTTGTTCCGTATATACTGCTCATAATAGCCCACCTGCGCCTCATAGCTGTTCTGCTGTTCGTCCTGTTCCGTGGAGACGCGGGCATAGGCTGCGACCTTCTGTTTGGGCTGTTCTGTCCGCATGGATTCTTCCAATTGCTTTGTGACTGGTTCAATGACTGTTACTTTCGGGCGGTTCATTTGTCCTCCTTTCTCCCCCGCAGCCGTTCATATGCCTGTTCGCGGGCCAGCTGCCTTTTCTCTTCCGTCCAGGCATCGCTCCTTGGCGGGTATTCCCAGCGGGTTTCCGTGTCAGGGGCGTTTTTCAGCTGGAAGATCAGGCGGTGGTGCTCAGGTACAAGGATTTTACGGATTTTTTCTGTAAGGATTTGGGGAGTGATGTCTTCTAGCCCCAAAACATCCTGCGTTTTTTTGATCAGGATATTTTCCGGTATCTGGCGGGAAGGGCAGATGGAGGGGCCTTTTTTCCAATGTTTTGGGCAAATCCAGACGGCCCTTTTGTTGTTGCGGATGAACTTATACGTGCTCCCGCAGCAACCGCAGCGGATGAGGCCGCAGAACAGATGCTTTTTCTGGTTATCCTGCGGCGCGTGACAATATTTTTTCCGGCGTCTTTCCCGTTCCTGCCGGACGGCTTCAAATGTCTCTTTGTCCACGATTGGCTCATGGCTGTCCTCGACATAGTACTGGCGGCGCTCGCCGCGGTTTACGGCATGCTTCTTTGTACGGAAGTCAGGAGTATAGTATTTCTGCAGCAGCAGGTCGCCTTTGTATTTTTCATTAGTCAGGATGTCTTTGATGCACCATTCCGACCAGCCGGCCCCTCTTGGGGAAAGCCCGCCCTCAATTGTCAGCTCTTTGGCAATCTTTGCGCATCCCATCCCGGAAAGGTACATTGCGTATATCCGTTTTATGATTTCCGCCTCTTGGGGGACGGGTTCATATTTCCTGTTTTTGAGGCGGTAGCCAAACGTATGGCCGCTGGCGGGCAGGCCCTGCTCGTACAGCTTTTGAATCCTCCATTTCTGGTTTTCGCTGGCGGAGCGGGCTTCCTCCTCGGCGTACATTGCAAGAAGCGTGAGCAGCAGCTCTCCGTCCGCGCTCATCGCGTGCATCTGCTCTTTTTCAAAATAGGTGTCGATGCCGAGGGATTTCAGCTCCCGGACTGTCTCAAGCAGGGTTACGGTGTTGCGTGCAAAACGGGTGACCGATTTGGTAATGACCAAGTCAATTTTCCCGTTCCGGCAGGCCTCCAGCATCTTCTGGAAGGCTGGGCGTTCCGTGGTTGTGCCGCTGATGCCGTTATCGGAAAAGACTGCCACAAGTTCCCATTCCGGGTGCGCGGCAACGTACTTTCTGTAGTAATCCTCCTGCGCTTCCAGGGAATGGAAGGCTGCGTCTTTGTCCGAAGATACCCGTACATAGGCGGCTGCCCGTATTTTTTTCGGCTCTTTTGGTTTTGGCGCGATTTCTGTTATTTTCATGGGTTTTTCCTCCTCATGTCCATTCACCCTCTGATGGGGCGGGGAGTCAAGTCTGTTTTTCGGTGGTTTTCCTGTGTTTTTTCCACCATTCCCGGCGGCAGGCGTCCGAACAGAACTGTTGTCCCTGCCGTCCTCCGGGGGTGAGCAGTGTGCCGCAGTTTTTACAGGCACGCGCCGCCTGTTTTTCTGCTTTGGTTTTCCGGTTTCCATTCGCTTCAAAATGCTTCCTCCGGCAGATGGACTTCACGGTGTTGGGCGGTATCCCAAGCGCGTCGCCGATAAAACGGTATGAATAGTTTTCATGCCGGAGCTTCTCTATGCCCTCCATCTGCGGTTTTTCCATAAAACTGCCTCCTTTCTTTCTGTTAAAGTTCATTATTTATTGGCGCCCCCGTTAAGGGGCATGTATCGTTTTGGGAATCCCCGGCTAAAAAGCCGGGGAAGATAAAGTGCTGTAATGAAATGTTGTTGTTGTTTTTATTTGATTTTGCGTATTTGGTCGATGCCATATACGATGCCAAGCCCGGAGCCACAGTCCCAGTCGACAAATACGGTGGCCGTATCGTCAACGAAACGGACAGTGCCTTTGTCGCCGGGTTTAAGGCGGGCGTAGGGGTCATCCATCTGGATGAGTTCCACCCGTGTACCTTCGGGGTACATTTTCTGCACCCGATCCACGGTATGCTGGTTGGGGAAGTTATTATTTGCCATAATTTTCACCGCTTTCCTCTTTGTTTTCTAAAGATTCCTCCACCCATTCTGCTGCTGGAGTGGCAGGAGGCTCGTTATTTGCCATGTTTTCTGCTAAGCGTTCCGGCTGATGGCCGGCTTTCCAGCTGCTGTTGCCGGTGAGGTTACGGAGCAGGATTTTGCGGGCGGTCTTATATTCGTCACCAATAAAGCCCAGCCGGATCAGGAACAGCCTCATATCAAATTTGGCGTTTTCTACCGGCTTTTCCGTTGCTGTTACCCGCTTCTGGTTCTTTGCCATTTTACAGATTCCTGTAACTAACAGGCTATAAGCTTCAGCTTCACCACCCAATCCATGAAGCGTGAACCACGGAAAAGCGATTTTGCCGTCATGCTCTATGATTGGCAAGCTGTCCGTTTCTAAGGCCTGCCTTAACAATGTCGCTTTGCTGGCAACTATCTTTTTGAGGTTTTCCCGTGCTTCGGGAGTGAATCCGGAGTCAGGCATCTCAACCGTAAGTGTATCAGGGGGATTACTATCCGGCGTGTTTTCTGTGATAGCAGTTTCTTCTGTATTTTCCTCACCCGGATCATTCTCTGCGGTTTCAGGCTCTTCTGATTCTGTTTCGCTTGTCATGGCCTCTGCCACAAACCCGCGCTCGCATAAATCCTCAACCAACGTTTCTGCGGTTTCCGTCTGGACACTGCCAGCACAGGAGAGTATGCCGTTCCGGTCTACGGTATAATCGCCAATTATGTAAGAGAAGCTGGGCGCGCCCTGGTAGACGGCGGGCCGATCCAGTATCTGGCTGATGGCTTCGACCAGTGGCTTCCTGCCGCTGCCGTGGAGGTTGTAATTGTACTTCTCGTTCATGTTTTTGCTCCTTTCTTTTTGCTACACACATCTATCACTCAGATCGCGGATTCCAGCAATTCTTGTTTTTCTTGTACGATATGGTGTAATATGCGTCATTTTTCTTCTGGGGCTTTGCCGGTGAAGATGTAATTTACATATTCATCCCGGTGTTCTTCCAGATAAATGACTAACTCGAAGTAGTTTTCACGGTTGGCGATCCACTGTACCATGCGGGTGTCCAGCATATTGGTTTCTCCGCTTCGGCGGACAGCCTCAATCTGCTCTTTGATTCTCTCCGTCATCCTGTTCACCTCCCTCATATTTTTCCGCCAGATACGCCTCCCAGACCGAGTCCAGCACAGCCTTGCGCAGAATTTTTGTATCAAACCCGGAATCTTCATACCCCTCACGGATAGTGTCAAAATAGCTGCGGGATGGCGTGCCATAAGGATGCGGGGCTTCGTTCATGATATAAACCATTGCCTGAACCCGTCTGCCGTTCACCGTCACTTTTAGCGTCTCTTTGCGGTAAAGATGGGGGAAGCCCTCATAAATATCGAGGTTATGCTCATCATTTGGCTGCAGCTGCCAGATGAGGATGGGGACTTTGCCGCCATGACACCTCTCGATCGTAGCGGCAGCCGTGCCTTTGCCCCGGAACATCAGACGGTAGTTATGCAGACAAGTTGCTTTTACGGCTTTGGCCGTGGGGCAGCGTCGTGCCATCTGCTTTAGGTTGAGGTTAGAGCCATAGGCGATATAGAACTTGTCTTTTGCCGGATTGTTATTTTTACTCATGCGTTTTGTCCTCCATTCTCGGTTTAATGTGGCTCCTGACATTTTCCTTGGAGCCGTACCGCCAGGCGGCATTGCCGTCTAAATGCTGGTAAAGATGTTCCCGGCAGCTCTTGAACTCATCGCCGATAAACCCAATCCGGTTCAGCCACACGCGCATTGCGAACTTCTCGTTTTCTTCCTGCACTTTCCGGCAGCTGGCGCTTTTTTGGGTAAGCACCTGATGGTTCAGGGCGAGCGCCAGCACGATATACGCCCGGATTTTCCCGGCGTAGAGTGTGCTGTTGAACCCCCTGAGTTCCACCGTATGGCTGCCATGGAAGAAACTGTGCAAATTGAGAAAATGATAGCGGCTCTGATGGTAGTGGCCGTTCCGGCTACCCGTATAGTTCTCATACCAGATGGACTCTATCTGCTTCAGTGTTTTTGGTTTCACCTCATTCATCCGCCCTACGAGAATCGCGTCCATTTTCTTGCAATAGCGCATCCGTTCCGGCGCAATCTGCAATGACTTGTAGAGCAGGTCGTTGTGCGCGTAGATAATGTTGACGAAGTTACGGATACTTCTCGGCGTGTGGTCAGAACCATCCAGATGAATATGGATGCCGCAGGACTTGTTGGCGAATCCCCCGGCTTTGCGGAGCCTCCGCGCCAGGGCCTGTATCTGGCCAATGTCTTCCCGGTAGCGCAGGATGGGGCTGACCAGCTCCACACTATAACTGCTGTCGGCGGGCATGGCTCTTCGCCCCTCCTTTTTCTGGCAGTGGATGCTGCCGTCATACATGACTTTCCAAATTCTGCCGTCTGGGGCCGTTATCCTGTGAGTGTCATAATAATCCCCGGCAACATCGACCGTGCCGTTCAGATAATGTGCGGCGGTTTCTGCTGCTTTCTGCCGGGTGATCCCGGTAAACTCGATTTCCAGACCGAATCTTTTCGTAAACATTTGCCCTCCTTTCTTGCGGTTTTTGGGGCGCAGAACGGGGGCGGCCATGGCGCGCCCCGAACCTGGCTGCGCACCATGCCGCAATGTTTACTTGGTTTTTATGTTACTTGCTATTTTTCCTAAAGCCTCCTTTCCGGCAGCGCCCAAATTATCTTTTTTAGGAAACAGATAATATTTGTGCGGCTGCCCATTATGCCTATATGGGGGATATAAAACCGTAAATGGCTATGTCATGGCATCCCCCTTCCTTTTTTGGCGAAAAAGATTTTTTGCAGAAATGCCCTTTGGCGCAGGGCTTGCCCTGCCATCAGCCCCGGTCAGGCTGGTCGCAACGGAGAGCAGCACCCGGCCCAATTTCTCAATATCCGGCGTCTCTCGGAACTCTGGCGTGACGGATACGTCATGCGAAGACATTGGCCGCCCGCGTTTTTTCTTTTCTGTCATGCCGCCCCCTTTTCTGCCCCGGCTCCCGCGCCTGCCGTGTATGCGGCTTTGATGCGCAGGCCAAGGGCATGGATCACATTGACGGTCACGGCGTTGCCGGCCTGTTTATAAGCCTGGGTGTCGGAAGTCACGGCCAGCAGCCGGTCAATCTGCCCGTCAGGAAACCCCTGCAGCCGCAGGCACTCCCGTGGGGTGAGGCGGCGGATTCTCATGTCCGTACCAACCACGGCTTTGTCTGCATTCGTGGTAATGGTATGGGCGATGCCGTGCCCTACACGCGCGCGTTTTTGGTTCTGCCCGGCATAGGAAGTGTCCACCGAATCGCCCGGCCCTGCTTCGCTATACCCGCGCATGGTGGCTTCCTTGACCAGGAGGACGCCGTCACGCGCATGGCTTGAGCTTATGCCTTTGGAATAGCTGGCAGTGAGGGTGCGGGTGGAATCACGTGCGTCCGAGACTACCCCGCGTCTGCTGCAGCTCACGAGGTACAGCCCGGTTTTCCCGCCGCCTCCGCCGGAGCTGGCGAGCTGGGTGCAGGCGATGCCAGAGGGGTCATAGATTCTTTCCCCTTGTGCCCCGCCGGTGATTTGTATAAGAGCTTTTCCGCCTGTTTCTGGGAGAGGTAATATTTTTCCGGCACATTTTGGGTCAATATATCCGACAATATACAGCCGCCTGCGTGACTGCGGGACTCCAAAATGCTTGCTGTTAAGCACCTGCCATTCCACGCCGTACCCCAGTTCTGATAGCGTGCTGATGATGGCCGTAAATGTCCGCCCCTCGTCATGGCTAAGCAGGCCGGGAACGTTTTCAAGTAGAAAAAACGCAGGCTGTTTGGCCTTAAGGACACGCGCGATGTCAAAAAAGAGCGTTCCTCTTGCATCTTTAAAGCCACGGCGCTTTCCGGCAACGGAGAAACTCTGGCAGGGGAACCCGGCGCAGAGCAGGTCGAAGTCTGGCATTTCTTCTGCATTGATGGTTTTTGCGTTTTCATAGAAAACCTCCTCTGAATCAATGGTGTATAAGTTTTGGTAGGCCCTGTGGGCATGTTTGTCGATTTCTGAATGGCCGATGCAGGAAAACCCTCCGGCCCGTTCCAGCCCGGCGCGGAATCCGCCGATGCCGGCGAACATGTCAAAGAACTTAATAGTAGCTTCTTGTGCCATAGGCTGGCCTCCTTTCTGTGGTTAAAAATGTTATTGGTATATTGTCAGGTTTTGGAACTCTGCCACAGCTGTGTCCGGCCTGTGGCTCAGCCATACATACAGCCCGGAGAACAGCCGGCGTTATCCTGCCGGATAATTATTCCCTGTCATTTATTTCTTCTTGTATTTTTCTTAACCGGACAAATATTTTTTCGGCCTTTCTGGCTGTTTCCGGCTCATTAAGGTCAGCCGCCTTGCAGATGATCCCCAGCATAGCTTCGGCCAGATAATAACTGTCGAAAGTGATGTCTGCCGTAGTGTGGGATGTTACCGCCACACATTCCTTATGGGGCAGTATATCCCATACCGCATTGACATTCTCATATTCGCTGCCCGCACACTGGCTGATCAGTTTGTTTATGTCTTCTTCAATCAAAGATATCCGGCCTAACAATATGATGGCCTCACTGATTGAAAATTTTCTTTCCATATATAATTCTCCAAAGTTAAACGTTGATGTGGATAATTATCCGCAGATCCCACTGATGTTTCTCCTGCCGCAGCATGGCTGGGCTACAGGCCGGACAGTATTTCCTAACACAGAGTCTCCCGGTCACCCCCCTCCAGAATGAGACGCTCCAGCTCATCGCAGGCGATCACCGCGAACAGCCTTGCCTGTTTGTCAAAAGCCTCCTTGAGATGCCGGATAAGTTTTTCTTTCCGGGCGGCGCTCGGTACGATCCAGACTGTGAGCGGGAACATCTCTGATGCTTCCTGCTCTAAACCTGAGCGGTAGTACGTGTGGTACTTCTGGCACTTTTCTATAATCTTTGCAGGGGATTCAGTATCGAGGTCCACCTCGATAAAATAGCGGTCTTCATATTCTTCTGTCACAGTTACCGCATATAAATCCGGCTTGAGGGAGCATGACACCCCGGCGCTGCTATACGCCCGCCAGCATTCCGGTTCTAACTGCAAAGCGGTAATCTGCGGCCCGTTTTTGCGGCAGATCTCCATGAGCTGGATGGCAGTTTCCGCAACGGCTAACGAATGGGCCAAATAGTGGGGGCTGGGTTCGAAGAAACGCCGTATGGGATGCGTCTCATTATTGCTTAAACGAAGTAACCTTTCTCCAGCGTGGGTCAGATACCAGATGAGGGAACTCGATCCTGCCCGTACTCCACCAATCCTCCGGGACAGACGGTTAATGAGTCCAAATTCATATAATTTTTTGAGATTACGATTGGTAGCCCTAAGCCCGGCAGAAGAGTTGGCAGCTTCTGTAAATACGAGTCGTTGTATCTGCCCGGTCATCAAATATCGGTATTGCTGTACCACGCCAAGCAGCTCCCGGTCGCGCTCCCCCAGACGACTGTCGATTTCCAGCAACCGTCTTTTGGACACACGCTGTGATGTTTGGCTGTCAGTATCAGGGGTGCCGCCCACGGCAGGGGGATCCGAAGCGGGTACGCTAAAGGAATCTCGGACGTTAAACCGCGCAAAGCCCTTTATCCCCGCGTTTTCCGCTTGTGGTTTGCCGCCGCCGTTCGTCAGTCGGTTCGTCATGGTCTTTTCCTCCTCCCGATGTTAATGTCGCCGGGGTTCTCCTCGGCGTTTCTGTTATTTGTGGTGAATATGCTGAGGTATTCCTCCTCGGTCTGTTCCGGTGGGATGCCGTAGGCGGCCTGGCTCCGTGCTTTAAGCTCGGCGGCATCCCGCAAAGCTGGCGGTGGCGGCAGGGTTCTGCCTTGTACCCAGCCAGTGTTCTTGCCTCCAGACTGGAACGAAGTATAAATCTGGTAACGGGGCAGAGCCATAAAATCCTCGGCTGTGAGTTCCGGTGCCATTGCTGCCATGTCTTTAGCATCTTTACTGTTTAATCCGAACACGATTTTATTTCTGGCGTTAGCATCAACCCCGGAGCGGATACCCATCGGCAGTTGGTCGCGGTATTGGTGTGCCAGTGTCAGCCCGACCCCCAAGCCTCTCGCCTGCGCTAATGCGTCAGATAAATCTGTAGGTAACGACAGATAATCCTGCAGCTCATCTATGAATATGGAAACAATATGGCGTTTCTCGGCTGGAATACCTGCCCGCGACAGCGCCAGTGTCCATGTCAAGCCGACAATCAGACTACCAATGAGCCTGCTGGTCTCCCCGCCAGTAATACCTTTATTTAAAGAAACTAATACAATCCGGCGTTTGTAAAATAAATCGGTAAGAGAAAACTTTGGTTTTGCCTGACCTAAGATATTCCGAAGACCCGGTCGTAAAGTCAGCTGTCTGAGCTTATTGAGAACAGGACTAATTTGCTGCCTTTTCTCTGTATCGCGCAGTGCCTCAAACTGTTCCCAAAAGGGGCGTAAAGCTACACGGTCTTTGACTTTGCTGGTAATTTTGCGCCGAAAGTTCTCATCTGTCAGTAACGGTAATAGCCATAAAAGGGTAGCATTTTCTGTTTCTACAAGCGTCAAAAGTGTGCTAGTTAATACATCTTGCGTATAGATCCCCCAACTGTCGATGAATATCTCTTTAAGGACAGAAAGGATTGCATCAGCAATCAGCGAGGGGCTGCCATAATCCTTAAACGCCAGTGGGTTAAACCCACAGGGGCAAGGATCAGATGGGTCAATAATGACCACGTCTCCGATACGCTCCTCTGGAATCCGTTCCAAAACATCACGCACTAAATCTGCTTTTGGATCTAAAACCAGCACGCTTCTCCCGGCGTTTATGTCTGCCAGAATCAGGTGCAACATCGCAGTGCTTTTTCCTGAACCGGTAGGTCCCAGGCAAATCGTATGTTCGAGCGAATCTTTAGGGGAAATACTTAGTCGCTTCGGGTTTATCGTGTCCATGCTGACGGCAAAACTGCGGTCGGTTTTTGGATTAGTTGGATTTCTGTACCAGTCAGGCGGTAAAGTAAGTTTTGGATGCAGACCCGGCGTTCCGGGCAGCTCTTCATCTCCGGCAGGGAGCCAGAGGAGGTTGGCCAGTTCTCTTGCCGAGAGCTGCAAAGGAAAACGCCAAGGCACATGGGCGGAGTTGAGATCGTGCGATTTTATATTTTCTGTATGTATCCTTACCCCTGCGGATTCTAACACCTTGAATGCGCTGATGACGCTTTGCAGACGGGCACTGTTATTTTCTCCAGTGATGCCGATACGGATAACGGCCTGGAAAATATGCTGCTCGGATTTCTCTTTGACAGTTTTGCGGCTCTCGGCTGAGGCTTTCTGCACGTTTCCAAGTATAATTTGTAACCAAGTCGCGGTCGGGTCTTTGAGATCAGACGGCACGGGGGAGGGGCTGTATGCCCGCCCCAAAATAATTTGTACTACAATTTGTGTGCCGTCTTTGTGTTCCGTCAACGCTGCCAGTCCGGCCCGGATAACCGCTTCCGTAATGTCTGTCCTAAGGGAAAGCGTTGGGTGGCTGATTTTGAGTTGCCGGGCAGCGGTAATAGCTGCGCGTTTTTCTGCACCGGCTTCATGGAACTGGATGTTGCCGTGTGCTTTAATTGCTTCTTCAATATTTCTGATGTACCTTGCGGCGGCCCCAGTGAGGTAACTTACTTTGCCGTTTTGGCTGCGTACTTCCCAAATGACGGCTCCCCGTGGCGACAATGCCGCAAGATGTGAGAGAACCTCGCGCACGGTTTCTGTTTTGTATGGCCGCATCCATACTATTTCCTTAAAAACAAGGTCCTCTATTTGATGTTTAGTCAAGAATGCCCACTCCTTTCTGTGCTTGTATTTTTTACCATTTTTCCATATCATTGTGTTTATGCCTCCAAATGCGATATAGGATGGTAATAGCAGTTACGATGATGGCGATGGTGAGCAGGATCGGCCAAATTTCCAGCAGCCAATAGGCGGCCGCTCTTATGAGATATACGCTTAGAGCCAGCATAAAGGCGGTTTCTAAGATTTTGGTGATTAAGCGTTTTGGCGGTTCCAATCATGATTCCTCCTCCCTGAGTGCTTTAGCGCTGTACTTCGGTACAGGATAGCCCTGTATTATTACATCACTGTCGATTTCGTTGCCCCAGACATCCCAACCGGGCTGTCGGCGGCGGGCGAAAAGTTCAAGATAAGGCCCCGGACTGACTCGTTCCACGATTTTATGAAATTCTTCAGGCTTGTGCGAGTGGTCCTGCACGGGAAAGACGCCAAAATTTATCTGGTTTTTACATAATACCGGAGCTTTTCCACGGGTTCCCAGAATGGCGTGTTCCGTACAATTTCTCAGGTAATTGCCCAGCCCCATTCGAAGCTTGATCCATGTAAACACGGATCGTGGCGTGAAACCCCATGTCTCCAATACATCAAAACCACACCTTAAAGTGCTATTTGTTACCCATAACCAGCAGTGACTGTTTTCTTTTGCCAAATCCTTTATGGGCATGGCCTTAATCTGCTCTAAGCTCATTAAATTATAATGATTAATTGCACCGTAATTTCCCAACTGGTTAATGTTCCAAGGAGGATCGACAATCAGGGTAGAGTAATGTTTGCGTTTGCTATTTGTGTTTTTTGTATTGGCAATAAATTGTTCCATATAATCATCCTTTCTTCGTTTGGCGTGGCTTGACGGTATTTAAGCGTAAAACCACACCAAAGAATAATTGTTATGCCTAATACTTTTAGAGCGATTAGACATATCCTAACAGGGGTGAAAAGTCAATTAAGATGTAACAAAAAATACTGTTGTAATATCGTCAAACATATGTTGACAATGGTATGTTTTCTGCCGTTTTGCTGCATTCTTTATGCAATAGACAGGCCTTTAGGCATCATATCTTCTGCCAGGATGTCAGTCTTACTTGCGGAATTTTTCTTTTGCATTTTCCATGCAGACTTTGCGGATCATTTCCCTGTGTGCCTCCATATATTCCCGTTCCATAAAAAACTGATCTTCCAAGAACCGCCAGATCAGTCTGCGCATGGCCAGTTTCCTGTAACAATGCTTAAAAAGCAGATGTAGCAGCCAGCCAACGATAGTAACTGTAGATAGAGCTATTACGATCGATTCTGATAACATAGGCCCTACCACCTTTCCAGCCGGGTCAGAGCCCCTTTGAGATAAGTAGCCATGATGGCTTGACAACAAGCGTTAACATTTGGCCCCATGCATGAAAGCTGCTCGGTCGTCATAGCGAGGCTGCCGATGTTCTGCATTGAGGTTCTGGCGAGCTGCGCGGCGAGCTTGTCCTCTCCGGAATCCAGCATTGCCTGCTCGACCATGGCGTTAGCGGTTAATTTTGCCCGCAGGCTAAAATGCCGTGGCATCGGGCTGTGGTTTGCGGCGGTTTCTATAACCATGTCGTCATAACCGCCTGGGTAAATGTTTTGTTGATTCATAAGAATGTCCTCCTTTTGATTTTTTGATAGCAAATATCCATATTGAAAGGATGAATTATAAGTTGCCCTTGATACGGATCCTTTTCTATCTAATATACATAGGACATTTTTGGTGGTTTTGAGTAATAAAAACCAACAAATTTATAAATTTCCATAAAAAATAAGCCCATCCAATGCAACGAAGCATACAGGATGAGCTTATTTATGAAGGTTGCTAATTCAATATGGATAAAAGATTTCAGGGTTGTATTTTTCTAAGTTTAATTATTTTGCAAACTAATACAATAAAAAATGTTGTAGAGATAATGAATACCACGAAAGATATCGCCATTACAAAATATGCCGATTTCTGAACCTCTATAACAGCATACGATTCTACATGCGTTGCAGAACCAACGTTAGCCTGCCCCCAGCATACCAGCGTATTTGATCCATACTTCAAATCCTCATTGATAACTTCCGCCGTGAAACGAACGAAGGCGTTACCACCGTTCTTACCATCAGCGCTACCGAGGTAACTACCAATGTTCACACCGCGAGTTACAATGTCACCATCCGGTGTCAAGGTCGCCCAGTTTGGATAGTTACTGTTGTAAAGTTTAGTCGTATTAGCGACATACTTCAAGTTACCCGGTAGAATATCGCGAATCATCACGTTAGTTTTAACTTCGGTGCTGATGTTGTTGAATTCGAGCTGAAATTCAATCTGATCGCCGATTTCTGCTTTGACCGAATCGGACCATTCTTTTTCTCCAGCTTTACGTACCTGAGTTTGTAGGGTGACATCATAATCATAAACTGCTTTGACACAAACGGTAATATAATTGGAATATTCATAACACCCAGGTACATTGCCATCCAGTTTACTATACCCGATAAAAGTGCCATTTTCGCTACCGGACTTAGTTACTATATCGTCTGGCAGGGGATAGCCATCCTGCCCAGAACCAATATCATTATTAAATAAAACTGCAGAGCCATACATGTATTCGAGATGGAACGGTATATCACTCTGAAAACGTACATAATCCCAGTATTCTTTAGGAGTTGCATTGTCCGAATAAATGAACCCGTTCACTTCAACTTCTTGCTGCCCGTCTTCGTTAGTCTCGCTCTGACCAATGCCACTAATTGCAACCTTGGTACCAGTAGACATACCAGCCGTACCATAAGGGCTGTTGTTGTGAACGTAAAGACGTATATAATATTTTCCACCGTCCGATACAGTGATATCATTGCCCTTCCAATAACCATGGATATCAGCATCAGTAGATAAAGCTGATACGAAGTTTCGCTCATTACCAACCGACTTATCATCGGTAATCGAGTTAAAGGTAATTTTATCCCCAAGCAAGCCATTATCAATGTCGGCCTGGGTATAGAAAGTACGGTGACTGCCTTCCACACCTGTTTCCAAATAGGTGCTATCGCCCCAAGCAAAGGAAATAAGGGGATTGGAGATCATACTTATCAAGAATGAGGCGATGAAGCAGACGATATAACAATATTTTCTATATTTATTCATAGACATATCCCTCCCAAAAGATTTATTCATGCTCGTCGCTCTCGCTATCATAACTGATATTATCGCTGGTTGCCATGCTTCGTTTAGGCTTATCAGCAGGGTCAGGTGGCTCTACAATAATATCCACATCAACTTTTTGAGCATTCGTACTACCGATAAAAACTTTAGTGGTATTATTTCCTTCTTGCCATTCCTTTGCCGTAACAATTAAGTCCTCTACAGTCGCTATATCAGTATTATCACTAATACAATTCAATTCGTTTTTATCGGCACCGATCGGGAGACATTTAACAACTATCTCATCCGATTGACCAGCAGGCAAAGAGATCGGATTATTGAAAACGTAAATTTCCTCGATTTCTGGACTATTCTCTACAGTTTGCTCATTCTCATTCGAACTGCTCTGCATAAAATTAAACGTGAACTGAATAGATACCCCCATAGATACCAAGAACACTGCAATAAGAGGTCTATAAAATTGCTTTTTCTTAGCTACATATTCAATTTTAATATTAAATATGTTAATAATTTTTATTAATTTGATGGGTTTCTTACCTTTTTTCTTCTTTTTGGAACGCTGGGGTTTCTTTTTTCTTTTATGTACGGATGGGTCCGAGCCATTAGTTTTCCACTTCTGCTCATCTTGGCCATTCGCGATAACAGCCGGAAGTTCTATTGTCTTATCTATGCTGCTTCTGGGATGTCGCAAAGAAGGTAATTCGTTATCCGGTATCCGGTCGCTATTTCTAGAATTACACTCATAATACTTGGATAGCGATTCCGAATATTCACTGCAATCTTTTTTTTCATACAATATTTTTGCAATTTCTTTTAGTGCACGATCTTCAGCCTTCCTTAAAGCAATCACCATGTCTTTTTTAATAGATTCGGTAATTTCGTCCTCGCTGTATGAAGCATATTTACCATAATTATAAGTAGCAATATAATCACTTTCTTGAACAAATCTAAGACGACGTTCTTCTTTATCTTTATACTGACTAAACTCCCTCAGTAAGCCTAATGACATTAAAAAAATATCTCTCTTGATGCTTACTTTTAAAGAAGACCCTTGGGAAAATTTTCTTTCGGCCGTTCTAATAAATAAAACTTCCATTTCAACATCAGACATTCTTCCTGTGAAGTTTAATCCGTCACGAACTTCATCAATTTTCGCTAAATAATCCTCATTTCTGAGGGCAAGCACTCTCTTCTGAAACTCTTCATTGTTTATCTCTGCATTTCTCGAATGGAAATTCGCATTTTTCTGTTCCTTCCAGGCCATATAGATCCTATCTCCTCTTGAAAAACAATTTCAGATAAACACAGTGTAAAAAATCCGCAGAGCCTTCTGCGGATTCTGATAACTTACCTACTACCATGAAATCTACAACAGATATTCCGTCAAAATTGCCCTGACTCCTTCGCCCCGCTGGCCCAAAAAATCACACTTATCCATCATTTCATAAACCCGGTAGCCAGACGAAAGATACTTGGTTACTGTTGCCTTCTGACTTTCTATTGCGACGGTTGTATTAGAAATTCCTCCGATTGGCGTGACGGCTTCAAAACGTAATTTCATAGAAAAATCGCGCGGAAGATCGTTGAGAGCCAGCATAGCAAAACCATCCGATTCGGGCATAGAAATCGCAGCATCATCTTTGTCGGCTTTAGTAAGCTCCCTTTTCTGGTTGTCCAACTTTGGGTTTACGAAATCAAAAATAAAATGTAATCCACTCACTGTTACAGTACAAAGCTGCCAATCAGGCGATTTACCTAAAAGAATGTCATACCAGTTATCTGGTACGCCGTCATAGTGGCAATCCTTAAGCAGCTCCATGAAGGTATCCATATTGTTGCATTTTTCGACTAGCATCTTAATTCCAGGATTCGTACAATTTTCATCTGCGTCTTTCTCCCTAAAAATTCTTGACAGACATTCGTTTGTAATCTTGTAGCCCTCTTCTAATACAGTTTCGCTTCTGATAACATCCATATCCATTCCCCTTTCCGTTTGTTTTTGATTATTGCACCATCACCCTTTCTGAGAAGAGAAAGAGCGAATTCTGCAATAATCCGGGAAACAGATAGTGTAGTAGGTTATCAAAGTGCTTAGACGAACTTGTCTATCTCGTTCATTATAGCACAGACTATTCATTTTGTCAATGATTTTTGTGCATTTTGCATTATTTTTAGCGAATTTTCAGTATTATTTTGTGCAATATTTTCTGTCTGGGAACTTCCAGGAACCTCCTGAATTGCAGAAAATTGGGTAATAGTGTGCCATACTAATAACCAAGCAAGAGCTCTGCTTAAGAATCAACGGGGAGGTGATGCCGCCAACAATAAACAGGCATAACATATTGCAGAAAAGCCAGCCAGCGGCTGAGTAGTCTAATGCTGGCAAATTTGGCCAAAGAAGTAACTTTTTAATAATAGATGAAGAATGATCCGCAGGAGACAAATAGATGGTTGGGGATGCCAAATTTTGGCATCCCTCAGCCGGTTTAATCTCTACGGATCATCAAAATATCAATAGGACATATGGCTCCTGCGGATCGCAGAAAGGAGTCAATCATGTCTGATTATTTTGATTATATGGAACTTAAAATATATGTTTATGGGTTATATAAAGATGGGGTTTGGGAAAGTTTATCCCAAGAAATAAAATGTCTCTATTGGCGCGACCTTAAACGGCTTTGGAGAAGAACGGAAGCTGGTATGGATACCAAAAATACGAAGACTAAACAAATCGAATGCGACGCATGTATATTGGGTATCACTCCAGATATTGATCAATGTGATTGTAATAATAACGATAACTACCCAGACAGAGGGTATGGCGAAAAATATAAGCGTCCACTTTCCTTGGAGCGGGCGTATGAAGAACTTGGATATGAACCAGCAGATTCTTTTTCAGTAGAGGATTATATTATACAGCAGGAAATAAACCAAGAGCTATATGTCGCGATAAAAACATTGGACGAGCAAAAGCAAAGAATAATAGAACTCTACTATTTTGAAGAACAAACAGAGCGTGAAGTTGGTGATAATATTGGCAAGGCTCAAAGAACTGTCAATTATCAAAAAGATAAAAGTCACAAGGAATTAAAAAAGATTATGAGAAAACTGTTCTAATTCCTTGCTCAAAACACGTCTAAACGTCCTACGTATTATAGAAGGGTATATTTCTCTGGCGGTGAGTGTGCCGCTAGAGGGATGCCCCTCAATAAAAAAACGAGGAGATAAAGTTCATGAAAACAAACAATACCAAAAGAAGCAAAAGCAACGCTGGAGGTGCGAAAGTGAATCAAAATCAAAGAAAAAGCAAAAGAGAGCCGTATATTCCCTACCTGTTTGACAGGCCGGCGCTCGAACTAGCAGAAGTCTGTGTGCCACTCAGCATGGAAGCCTACTCAGACACGGACAATGATGAACCGACATTGATAGACAAGGAGCATTTTGGCAAAATATACACGGTAACAAATGGCTCATTTTATACAATCAGATTAGGTATTCACTCTAGCTCATTGGGAATCGGGCAATGAACGAAGAATGTGCGGTTGCCTGTGCAATTCCCACCACATCAGATAGGACGCAGCGATTAATGGCTTTATTTTTCATCCCAGAAATATATTCTGTAAAATTCATGGATGCCATCTGGCTTCAGACAGAGGAAGGGCAGCAGTTCAGGATAGAGTATGTCTATGGCAGCGCTGCTTTGGAGTCTAATAGTGATTTTCGGGCATTTCCTTTACGGCATAACGCAACAACGGAGGAGGATGATCATATTATGATTCTGCAAAACGGATTAGAAGGAGAAATTCCTGCTTTTTGTAGTTTTGCTTATGACTTTATTAGATTCCGGATTAAAGTAGTATTCGAAGAGTAGATTGTTTGTTGCCAATCATAATACGGCTAAAGCTGAAACTGTCTGAGACGAAGTAATATCCCATTTGGAAAAATTGCGTACTATCTACCCTACTTCGCGGTGCAGCGTAGGGAGCGACCGGTGCCACGAGTGTAGTTGTCCTGCGGATTGACATCGCTGCTAAGGAAGTACAGGCTGTAGGCAAGCGCCGAGGAGTCCGCAGTACGCGACCAGAAGCCCCCGTACGTAGTCTCATTGCTCAACACGCCCGTTTCGTAATGGTAGTAGCCAGTGTAGGCAAAGTCGAGGGGAGGCTTCCTCTACCCCTCCCGTGTAACGCAGCGGATGGCGAAGCCAGTTCCACGAAGTCCGTAATTACGAGATAGAAGATAAGTCGAATGCGAATCTAGAAACCGAGCTTCCGATACTTGATATGATGCTACTATCCACCAACGACCGTGAGAGTTGCGGCCATAGATACTACCCTCAATCGGAAAACGAAACCCCGTCCGGAGAAAGTTGAGAGGCCAGTTATTAATCTTATTATAGCCTTCAGTGCTGTTTTGGATTTCTCACAATTTTGAGTGTGTGCGATAACTCTAATAATCCGCATTCTGCGCATATCCTTGCTTTCCAGTAACATCTACCAAGAGCTTTAATTTTATACATCACAAAATAGAGCGTAGAGATTAACCATCTGCGCTCTTCTTATTTTGGAAGCATTTTGTTCCTATCGTATAGAATTATGCATGACGTTAGCTAAAATAATTCCAGCCCAAGATAAGCCTCATCCCGCTCATCCTGCGTGATGCCAAGATACCGCTTTGTGATCTCATAGCTGCTGTGGTTATAAATATCTACAACCACCGCGAGGGGCACTGACCCGCTCTTTACGGCGTGGTATCCCCAAGTTTTCCGCAGAGAATGGCAGGCAATCTTACCCATAATCCCTAGTTTCACTACTGCGGCGTGGATAATCCGCCACGCCTGTACCCGGCTGATAGATTTCGGGTTTTTACGGTTATTAGAAAAGATATATTCCCCTCGGCGGTGGAGGTAACATTGTTTTAGTACGCTCAGTACCTTCGGGTTCAAGGCGATCGTGCGCTCTTTTTTGGTTTTCTTCTCTATGACAGTGATATGGGTACGGAACTCCTGCTTTTCTTCATCATATACGTCCGACCATTTGAGCCGGAGCAGGTCGCTAATCCGAAGTACGGTATATGTCCCCATCATCACCAGCGTATAGTTACGTAACTGCCCTTTGCGCAAAAAATAATCTGCAAGTTCCTTTAATTGATTTTTGTCCCTGATTGGTTCTGTTGCCGCCATAATAAATAAAGCCCCCTTGTCGTAAGATACGGCTGATTATAGCGTATCGCCACACAAGAGGGCGGATGTAACACTTTGATTAAACTGCTACTATTTTAACATCTAGATCGCCTATATTCAAGGGGCAGTTATATTAAAATATAGAAAATCTGCACACAATATCATAATAAACGGCATTTTTATGGCGTATCGGAGGCTTATGGGGCACAAAAGGTGTAACACACTAATCAAAGTGTTACATCTTGTGTTTAGCGGTCCATGAGCCGCTTTTTTGTGCAAACCAGGCAGTCAGTTCTACGAAGGCTGGATATTAGAGAGGAAGGGAGAAAAAATTGAAGAAAAGAACTAAATTATGGAAAAGGTGTATGGCAGCGACAATGAGTTTCATAATGCTGTCAGCAGGCTCGGTGGCATATGCCGGAGGTGTAGAGGGTGATCTCGAGCCAAAAACGACAGGACAAAACAATCAAGATCCCTGTATCATCCGCAAGGAAGCGGAACCAAGGAAGCTAAAAGACGGAGACACCGTGAAAGACCTTTACGAGATTATCGTGAAGGATAACGATAAGCAAAGAACTTTTACTGTGAACGGGATGACTACGGACGAGGCGGATCTGATGCCTTTTTTGCTGGCAGTGGATGGAAGCCATTTTTATGCCGATGCTCTGCAGGTGGGCGGTACGCTGCTGTCGCCAGAAAGACTGGAGGGGACGGTGGATGGCTCCGACACAGATGTTCTTTTTGACTATGAGATTTTGTCTGGTGGCGGGATGGGGTCTGGGGGAAATTATCTTCTCAGCGGCAACGCAACCTATTGTGATCTATATGCCAAAACAAAAGATGGGAAGCCTATTAGTGGACTATCTGTGGAATATGCTGCAAATCAGCATGGCGATATTGTGGGCGGTGTGGCAGTTATGAACATATATGACGAAAACGGTAAAATAATAAAAAAGAAAAAGTTGGACGGGTGGGGCAAAATACATTCTTCCCCTGGCAAGAATGGGTATGCGCAGCTTACTGGTTGGGGGCACGATACGGTAACTGGATGGGAGGGTCAGATTACCCCTTATATTGGAGGATTAGCGGGGTTCAGGCGGGCTTATGCGGTCTTGGACGATTCTGGAAAAGTTTATGAGAACAGCTATGGGGAAGGCAACCGCTTTATACGGGCGTTCAAGACAGACGGCAGTGAGGATAAATTTACGGTGCTGGCTCCGGACGGCGAAAAAGTTGCGGATGTAATCATCCGTGCTCATGAAACAGATTACTATTCCACTTCCGCCACAGACTTTGACTATGACTACGGAGTAGAAAACCTGGCAGACGGCTGGGAGATTCTGGTGGATATGTCAGAAACAACGGCATTCCCTAATAATATAAAAACAGGGGAAGCCCTGCCATGTGATCCTTCTCTACTCATCAGTATCACGGCAAAGCGGAAAAATGATGACGGGCTTATCCCGACCACTTATGATTTTGACGGCAGGCAGAAATTGTCGTTTCGGTTCAAGGGGATAGACGGCATCAAAGAAATCAAGGAAGTTTATTTTACTTGTGCTGAGAATGTACGTGAGGCAGACAGCGATTGGGTAGGTTGGTTTTCTTACTCGACCGAAGACATAAGGTATGATTTCAAAAAAGGTGAATTGACGATTCCGAGCATATCCGAATGGGTCTATGATAAGTATCCGTCTGTTGGCAATACCTATCAAGGATGCATGACATATGTTGCGGAAGACGGAACGGAAAAAACGGCGTATGGCGATTGGTACATAAAAGTCTTGGAAAAATCGGATCAGCCAATCCCCGATGATACGGATAACGATAGCCAGAAACCTGCCGATACACCCAACAGCAAGCCGGGACAGGGTGATGCAAAACCGGGAAACCCAAATACCGGAAATCCAGCTACCGTTAAAGTGAGAGAGATTAAACTCTCTGGCCTTTCCCACAAGATTGCCGCCGGAAAGAAAATTGCCTTGCAGGCTACAGTGATACCTTCCAATGCTACGAATAAGTCTATCGTTTGGAAATCCAGCAATACGAAATATGCAACCGTCAATAGTAAAGGCGTTGTTTCCATAAAGAAAGCCGGGATGGGCAAAACCGTTACAATTACTGCAACTGCTGGAGATGGAAGCGGAAAACAGGCTTCCTATAAAATCAAGTGCATGAAAGGCATCGTCAAGAAAGTTGCTATTTCCGGGCAAAAGAACCTTAGCCTGAAACCCGGAAAATCCATCAAGCTAAAAGCAAAAGTTACGGCTTCCAGCAAAGCGAACAAAACGTTGCAGTGGACGAGCAGCAACCCTAAATACGTATCCGTAACTAATAAAGGTAAAGTTATAGCCAAGAAAGCCGGCAAAGGCAAAACCGTCAAAATCACTGCCATGGCCACGGATGGGAGCGGTAAAAAAGTGAGTGTAAAAATTAGGATTAAATAATTTAGGAAAAATTCCTATTATTGTTGAGACGAACAAGGGCTGTGCACTACCCATATTTATATAGTAGCTTCTACAACGTCCAAAATAGCACTGAGGGTTATAACAAGATTAATAACTGGCCTCTCAACTTTCTCCGGACGGGAAGCAACTCTAATGGCTGTATAACCTATCGCATCGGAAATGGGCGCTGGTGGTCTAACATTAATTACTCTACTGGGCGCAGTTACGGCTTATTGACGGATTCGTCGAATGCTATACCGGAAGTTTACCAGTATGGCTTCTCTCGCGGTCTAGGCTTCGCCATCCGCTGCGTTACACGGGAGGGGTAGAGGAAGACCGGATGGCTCCCGCTATCATAAGTTTGATAAGAAGTATGATGAGCTTATTGAGTTAACATGGAGAAAATCCGTCCTTTGAAATTATCATAAAACGGAAAATAGCTTCACCCTGACGGAATGTTCTGCCTAATCACAAGGTTTCAGATTTCTTTTGATCTATAACTTCGTGGTTCCGTTTGATAACAATCTTAAATAAGAGTGATACTGAATAGCTACTAATGAACGTAAAAATAAGAGTAATAATTCATGAAAGGAAAATCAGTCATGAAAGAAAATTTGATCAAAAAATATGTGATACTCAGTGTAATTTTAAGTATGATTTTATTGGTATTCCCGACATCTCCGTTAAGGGCAGCCAATAGCGGGTCTGCCATCTCCAAAGTGGAGAGCAAGAAGAAAAAAGCATTAAAAGCATACGCAAAAATTTTGCATAAAAAGAAATACTCAAATTACTATTTTTTTGTTTGTGATATGAATGGAGACAAGATTCCTGAGTTAATCTTGGCAAGTGAAGAAGGGACGCCGCTTGCCATAGAGGAGTATTATACTTATTCCAAAGGAAAAGCCGTGAAGCTGAAAGGACCCAGCGAGAAAGATGGATATCAAACATGGGGCACTTTATATACCATGCCATCCAGAAAATCGTATGCGTTTTACAGAGGAGGCCCAGCGAATGTCAATGGTATGCCATACAGTATTACGGAATATAAAATAAAAAATAATAAAATCAAAATGGTAAATTATGCATTTAAGCTTGTTCCTGACAATGGTAAAACCAAGTATTATTATAACGGCAAAAAATGTACGGCAATTAAATACAAGAAGCTGGAAAACGCCTTTAAAACAGCTGTGGATTGCGTTTATAATTCCAAGACAAACCGTAAGAAATACCATGTTAATTAATCTTATGATTCTTGATTCTAAATAGCAGGGGCTTAATAAAAAACTTATGAATATTAACAAGGAGGGCTCTATGAAGATAAAAAGAAAAATCGGCAAAAGGCTGGCTTCTATTATATTGACGTTAGCACTTTTGGTATCAGGCATTACGTTTTTTCCAAGCGAAGTATATGCTGCGGGGTGGCTGGAGTATGTACAGGAATTAACGCTTGGAGAAGCCGTCACTAATTCCGTAAAAGATGGTGATTACAAGGGGAAATTCAACGCATCTTCCTCTGTTAATTATTTTTGGAATGTATACAGGTTTACGATGGAGAAAAACGGACAGCTAAATATTTATTGTGAATCTGCAGCGAAAAATTATTTTTTTGCTGCTACTTACTTTACTATTTATTCTGCGTTAAATCCAGACAACCATATTTGGAATTTTAATCATAATAACGGTAATGAATATAGCTATAGCGCAGCCCGTAATATGTATTATGATTCTATAGAGATAGCTTTAAACAAGGGAGAATACTATTTTGCAGTAAGAACAAGTAGCGTAGTAAATACCCCTTACTACCTCACCCTCAGCTATAAAGAACCGTTTGTAAATGTCAGCTCGATTTCCCTTGACCCCACTAGTTTATCAATGGAACCCGGGAGTCAAAGAACAATCATTCCGACAGTTCTCCCTAATAATGCTACTGATAAAACAATCAACTGGCAGTCAAATAATCCGTCCGTAGCAACGGTGGAGAATGGCATGGTAACGGCAGTATCTGCCGGATCAGCCACTATTACAGCATCCTCTGCCGATGGGGAGATTACCGCTTCCTGCACAGTCGTCGTAAAATGCGAACATAATTATCAGACCAGCCTCACTCCGGCCAGTATAGAAAAAGATGGAGTTATCATCAAAACGTGCAGTAAATGTGGAGCAGAAACAGAAACTCCTATTTCCCGGATAGAGGATATCAGGTTATCGCAGACGTCTTATATTTATGACGGTAAAGAGCACCGGCCGGAAGTCACCGTAACCGATGCGGGGGACGATGCGTTAGAAGCTGGAAAAGACTATACTATATCTTACTCTGAGAATACAGCAAACATTGGCACGCATACAGTTACGGTTAATTTTATTGGGAACTATGAAGGCACAGAAACCCGAAACTTTACGGTGCTGCCTGTTCATGTGGATTCAATATCTCTCGATTCTTCCCGGCTTACGCTAAACATCGGCTCACAACAAAAAATCACAGCCACCGTTTTGCCAGATAATGCTACGGATAAGACTATAAGATGGCGCTCAAGCAACCCTTCGGTTGCAACTGTGAACAATGGTATCGTAACGGCGGTCGCAGTCGGAAACGCTGTTATCACTGCCACGACAGTTGATGGAGAAGAAACCGCCGAATGTACAGTGAACGTAACCTGCCCCCACAGCTATCATACCGCCCTAATTCCAGCCAGTAAAAGCAATAACGGGTCGCTGAAAGAAGAATGCACAAAATGTGGACGCATCCGTCAGGATATCACGATATATGCCATTGACAGCATCCGCTTATCAAAAGTTTCTTACATTTATAATGGCAAAATTTGCAACCCTACGGTTACCGTTACGGATAGTTCTGGTAAAACATTAGAAAGCAGCAAGGATTACATGGTAACATATAACGGAAACCGAAAAGATGTGGGGATATATAGCGTTACGATTACATTCACAGGTAATTATAAAGGAACAGCAACAAAACAATTTACCATATATCCAAAGTCCACCAAATTAACTTCAGTAAAATCAAAAAGAAAAGGGTTTTGGGCGAGTTGGAAAAAGCAGTCCACACAAATCTCCGGGTATGAACTTGCCTATTCCACTGACAGTAGCTTCCGAAACCGTAAAGCCAAATTAGTGTCCACCAGTAAGAATAAAACACAGAAAACGGTTGGCGGTCTTAAGAAAAGAAAAAGATATTATGTCCGAATCCGTACATACAAAAATATATCACTAAACGGAGCAGCCACTAAACTTTATTCCAGTTGGTCAAAATCCAAAAAGGTTACTGCCAAATAGAGACGTAGCCCCGCCTGCATCGGTAGGCGGGGCTTATGCTATGTAATTGAGATATAGAATATTAATTATTTTGTATGGAACCTATCTACCCTACTTCGCGGTGCAGCGTAGGGGGAGACCGTAGCCACGATTGACGTAGTTCTGCGGATTAACATTGCCGCTAGAGAAGTCCAGGTAGTATGCATACGTCGAAGAGTGCGCCGTACGTGACCAAAAGTACCCGTACGTAGTCTCACCACTCAACGAGCCTGAAGAGTAATTGTAGTAGCCAGTGTAGGCAAAGTCGAGGGGAGCTTCCTCTACCCCTCCCGTGTAACGCAGCGGATGGCGAAGCCGTAACCACGGTTGAGATACCAAGGATTCTGGAGCTCGACGAAGTGCTCCTCTGTAGTCAAAGCGTATGTGGATGCAGTTGACCTACTACTATTGGACCACCAATTACCGCTTACAATACGATTCACGATGTAGCCATCTGAATACAAGTATTCGCCCGTCCGGAGAAAGTTAAACATAATGAAGGGGGGATAGCTCTTACAAAAATTGGAACTTCGTTATTCAGTTTGCATTTATCTATGATCGTAATTGCTTAATTGGGATGTTTACTTCATATTTTGAGACAACACCCCAATTATTTTGTGCAAAACGTGATATCGTCAGGAAAGATATATCCGTCCCCCACTCAAGAATAATGCACCAATTTTTCTTTAAGGTCTGTATTTTCCGTCTCTCTATCAATATCCAATGCACCAAAAATAAGTATCACCCTAGATATTAGTGGGCAATACTTTTTGGTGTATTTTTTCTTATCTATTGCATTTATGATAGATTTCTAATTACAAAAACTCAAAAATCCCCCATATTATAGGGATATTTCTGCACCTCTGATTTTAGGAGACGTACTCCAAGCTGTAGTGCAGATATGATAGACAAGGGGTATCCTGAAACGCTTTTGGATGCGCTTAATTGCAGCAGTGAGGAAGCCTTTGACAAGGCTTTAGGCATTATAGATGGCTTGATGGAGGAACGCCTGGCAGTAAAGAAAGATGATGAAAAACAGGCACAGCTTGAGGCAGGGCGGGCGAAACCGTTCACGGGTCCGCTGAAATCGTTCCGGGGAACAGGCACGGACCCCATCAGAAAAGCCATGAATCTGAATTAAAGGAGAATAATAATTTATGGCAATCAGTTTAGTTACACAGTTTCAGCCATACACGGATGAAATTTTCACAACAGAGAGTAAGAAGTCGCTCCTGATGTGGTATAAAAAAAGTTGACACCCCATTCTCAAGGACTTGAGATATAATCA
>OFFI01000400.1_pt1 | contig 32745 bp, 37 predicted proteins | sample 1521351 | NCBI WGS metagenome assembly OFFI01 (sample SAMEA3504119, study PRJEB24116) | mouse gut metagenome | biome: mouse gut; feature: mouse-associated habitat; material: faeces | place: Denmark | collected 2011
GCTTTACATCATAACGGAACTCTCGTTGATATGGAGGACGAATATCCAGCTTACCACTAAATCCACGCACACCGGTATCCGGGTCATTGACATAACCGTCAATGAGGTCTGCTATCTTGACTTTCTTCAAATCTATATCCATGACTTTATCTTTTTCTACGGATTAAAAGACGTTTGTAGGCAGAATGGACAATCTCTCCATTTGGGCCGAGGTAATATGTTTTCTTCGTCCCTTTGCCTTTAAGTACAGCGTTTTCGTTGGTTTTACCACCACTTTGCCCCGTAGGTGTGTCTGAGGCTCTATCTATTTCTTTATAGTCATTATACTTTTTAGTATCAGGACATAAATCATGACACCCAATCTGAGTCAATCCAATTATTTCAAACTGATCAGGATTATATTTGTCAAAGAATGTGATAGGCACACCCATGATGTCTTCATAATCACCGGGTATATCTTCCGTTTTGCCAATTTCGATTGCCGGGAAATTGTCATAAGTAGGATATTCATCTTCAGAATACCTTTTATAAAGGATGAGATCTTCATGCCTCTCTTTATAATCAAGGTTGGTAAACCATCTTACTCCCTTGACTTTGATGAACTTTTTACCAGTGTCATCCACTCCACAACCAGCAGCATTTAGAGGATAATCGTCTGGTACCCAAAATTTGCGGTCTCCGCTATGAATGCTCGCACCAAACCACATTTTACCCTCCATTATAAGAGGGAAAATGTCTTTAGTCGTAATCGCATTTACATTACCAATAATCAGAAACTTCTTGTCGTATTTGATTAGTTGGGCTACATATTCGCGGAATAATGAAAAAGGAGGATTGGTTACGACTATATCAGCTTCTTTGAGAAACTCGATGCACTCTTCTGAACGGAAATCGCCGTCACCTTTGAGTGGCAATACTTCTATTTCTTCGTCATCTGGAATATGATTCCCGTTCTTGTCGCCCTCATAGACAAGATAAACGGCCTGTTCTGATGTCCCCTCTGAAAAGAGATTCACATCCTGATTCTTGTAGCAAGTGGCAATCAATTTCTTCAAACCAAGGAATTCAAAGTTGTATGCGAAATATTTGAAGAAATTGCTGACACGAGGATCATCGCAGTTGCACAGCACTGTCTTACCACGAAAGTGTTCGCGGTAATGGCGCAGCTCATTGTTTATGTCTTCAAGTTGAGTATAAAACTCATCTTTCTTGGCTTCCTTAGCCTTATTCAAGTTCTTGTTTGCCATTATCTCTATCCAAGAGATTGTGATGGCAAACAAAATCGTCTAAATCAATAAAATATCGCCATAGGCTGAGAGCGTTTGCTAAACAAACTCTACCTATGGCGTTTCTATTTTCGTTTCAAAATGAAATAATGCTGTTACAAACGGCGTTATTATTCAGGATATTGACTAACTTTGCATTTTGAATAAGTAACTCTTGGATAGAGATTTGGACGTTTGCTAAACATTCTTGCCAATCGTTGTTATATATAATCACTCAAATTCTTCAAATGGAATACACAACTGGTGTACTTGCATGATATCCTCTAAATTTACTACTCTGTAATCCGTAATTTCATTACTCTCACAAAATGAGTTTATCTTTTGAAGATTCTGATTCTTAAAGTCACTAAATTGCCATTGTGCATCTTTGAACTTTAATGCTAAATATTGTATATATGGCACATCTACATCTGATAAGGATAAACCATATATACAAATATTTTTTACTTCATCCATTGTCCCTATAAAATCAGCGAACCTATGTAAGAGCGTATCAACAGGTTTCCTTTGTGCGGCAACACCACTGATAGCCGCGTCCAGTGCAAGTTGTTCATGGAGTTCTTGTCCTACTGCGTTATCCTCATAAAATTGAGCAAGCTCATCCGAAGATATGTCTTCTGGAGGTTTGGGCAATTCAATACTGTTCAGTTGTTGGAGTTCATCAAAACTTTTCCCATGCCCTAAAATAAACTCCTCGTCATAATCAACACAACCATGAATGTGTAAAATGTGTTTAGGATTGATATTATATAAATTTTCCAGCGTTAGAGTGTAGTTGAAATTTACAAAGAGAGCCTCTTTAGCCTCCAATTTTATTTTTCTGGCATATACCGGTGTATTCAGTTGAATAATCCAATTATGGAAATCTTGTCTAAGAGAACAGAAAAGTCCCTCTAATTCCTGTTCGACTGCGATCTGAGCATCATTCCAAGTCCTATCGCAGTGTTCAGACATCAAATCTGGCTGATTCTCGAAAGCAATACCTCCACTATATTCTATAGCATTTAGGGATGCCAATTGGTTTTCAAAGTCTTTCCACCAATCAGAATCACAATCACCATAAATTTTATCAAACTGATAGAGTAAATCGCAATCATTTTCGGACAGCCATTCTCGGAAATTTCCATAGGAACTATTTATTCCATGATGTAAATCAAATCCGTTCCCGATAATATATAAACTGCTGATTGTAGCCATAGCTAATAGATCTAATCAAATATGATTTTGCCTTTTGTATAACCGTAGTTGGATTCTATTATCAGAACAACTTTCTCTGAGAATGATGCCCATTCGTGACAATAGCGGGTTTCAATACATAGATCAGTGTCTTTTACTTGATAGAGATTGTCCCCAATTTTCTTTACCTCAACCACATACTTGCCCTTGTCCACCTTTGTTGGTGATAGGATATATTCAACGTCAACGACCTTATCATATCTGCCGACAGCCTTCGTGCCAGATGTCGGTTTGATTACTGAGTAGAATTCGGATATGTCATAACTGCTTTCGGCATATGCAAAACGACACGACAATAGTAGCGATAAACAGAAAATTATTTTGCGGATATGTTTCATGATATTGTTGGTTGCAAGATTCTATTTTCTCTCATTGTCCGATTGTGATTGAAGCATAAGCAATGTACGTCCGTCTCTTTTCCCAGCAAAGAATTTTAACAATACTTGGTTGAAGATGTTGTCAGGGCAAACGGAATCAAACAACGTCATGGATGACCGTAATTTTGCTGCATCCAATTCACCAAATATAATCTTTGCATCGTTTTCGTCAGATGCCAATAGAATGGCAAGGAGAGTGTTCATGTGGTCACTGAGAAGAGGATTCTCCAGATAATTTTTTGCCTCTTCAAGATTGGTAATCCCATAATAATTGGAATTATAGGTATGACCCAAACCTCGAAGTTGGGGAAATATATACCAAATCCAGTGGGACTCTTTCCGACCGTTACAAATCTCGGCCAAGGCGGTCTCATACATATTTTCATGTGCCTTTACGAATCTGGTGATGTCGTCACTCCATTCGTTTTTCCATGAAGCGTGTCGTAATTGCATTTTGTTGATTATAAGAAAGCACACCGGGAAGTAATTCCCCGATGTGCTTTCGGGTTTCTGTATTCGTCTTAATAATCGTATTCGCGAAGTGCCTGACGGGTCTCCTCTTTGAGTTCTTCAACCTGCCTATCAATGTCGGCATCGTTGAAGAGCTCATCATAGTCGGCACCTGCCTCGCGACATGCTTGGCGGAGTTCTGCTTTAGTCTCATCCGCTACACCGTCATACATCTCATCCACTTCATCACATGAGGAATAACTCCCGGAATATGATGGCGTAGAATACGACTCTGAAGAAGTGTCGTAGTATTCGGTAGAACCCGATGTTTCTTGATTGTTACTCTCGGTCGCTTGTTTGGAGTTACAGCCTGTTGCCATAACAGACAGCGCGACCATGGTTGAAATTGCAAGAGCTTTCATATCAGATCTATTTGAAGAGACGGTAGATTTCGCGAATCCAAAGAACGAGTGATGATGCTCCCACGATGATGAGGAGATCGAGCGCACCGGAGGGGTTGAAGCTCCAGTCAAGGGTATGGAGCATAGGCTCTACATTAAAGAATTCGTAAGCGATTTCGGTTATGAAGAGCTGGCCGATGACAATGATTGCGACTATTGTCCAGAAGCCGCTGCTCATTTTGAGTTTGAAAACGCTTTCGCCGGTTTCAAAGCTGCGGGCGTTGAACATATACCAGAAGTGAGTCCATACGAAGATTGAGAACAGTAGGGTCGCCTCGTAAGGTGTCATTTCCTGTGCTGCGCCAATGACGGTGTGCAACATCTGAGGAATGGAAGTAACAGTTGCATGGTTAAACAGCCAATAGAATCCGAGGGTGATTGCGAAGAAGATGAAGCCTACACTGCAAAGTTCCCACAACATGGAACTGGAAAGAATCGATGCTTCGCGATGACGCGGTTTTTCGTTCATCACACTTTCCGATGGTGGCAACGATGCCAAAGCCATTGCTCCGAAGGTATCCATAATCAGGTTGACCCAAAGCATCTGTGTCACGGTAAGCGGCGACTCTGTGCCCATGAAAGAGCCGAACAGCACGAGGAAGCAGGCCGCCACATTGACGGTGAGCTGGAAGAGGAGGAATCGCTGTATGTTCTTGTAGAGGGAACGGCCCCACATAACGGCGCGACCGATTGAGGAGAATGAGTTGTCGATGATAGTAATGTCGGAGGCTTCTTTAGCAACGGATGTTCCATCGCCCATCGAAAGACCCACATGGGCAGTTTTCAGTGCAGGTGCATCGTTTGTACCGTCGCCAGTCACGGCTACAACTTCATTATTTGCTTGGAGTGCCTCAACCAGACGCTTCTTATCCATCGGGCGGGCACGGGCAATAATCTTCAGTTCTCCGACACGTTCACGGAGTTGACTGTCCGTAAGTTCTGCGAACTCAACACCGGTAATGATATTGCGGTCGGTGTCAGTTTCGTCATTCCAAAGACCAATCTGGCGTCCGATTTCCTTTGCTGTTCCGGGCGTATCGCCTGTTACAATCTTAACCTTGATTCCTGCGTCGATTACCTCGTTGACGGCATTTGGTACATCGATACGTACAAGGTCGGAAATAGCCACAATTCCGAGGAATGTAAGATTGTTGGCAACTACTTTGCTATTTTCAATCGTCGCATTATTGTCGTCAAGTTCCTGATAAGCGAAGCCGAGGGTACGCATAGCCTGATTCTGATATTCGAGAAGCTGCGCATTAACCTCTTTATCGGTTACACCACAGGTGTTTTTGCACATTCCGAAAACGATTTCGGGTGCGCCTTTGACGTAGAGTATATTTTTGCTGGTGGCTGACTTGACCACTGTAGCCATGTACTTGCGCTCAGTAGTGAACGGCAATTCTTCAATGCGGCTTGCTTTGGTACGAAGTTGCTGGTAATCCGCTCCGCGTTCTTTCAGCCACAAGAGCAACGCGCCTTCTGTCGGGTTGCCAAGAACGGCTGGTTTGTCGCCTGAGAGGTCAAGTTGAGCGGTTGAGTTTACAGCAATACCTTCATATAGAATCTCATTTGATGGCTCACCGAAGAAATTGGTCTTATAGACCTGCATCTGATTCTGCGTCAGTGTGCCGGTTTTGTCGGTACAGATAACAGTGGTTGCCCCCATTGTTTCGCAAGCGTGCATTTTGCGCACAAGATTGTTGGTCTTGAGCATACGGCTCATACTATATGCCAGCGAAAGGGTAACCGCCATAGGCAGGCCTTCAGGCACAGCAACCACGATAAGCGTAACTGCAACCATCAGAGTTTTGAGTGTATGGGCGAGTAACAGCGACCAGTCGGCGCTTGTTGCATCAGGTGTTACCATAGAGAACGCGCCTATCACCATCCCGAAGAAGATGATAAAGAAGCCTACAATGGTAAAGATACACTTGGCTTTCGACCAATCTTCAAATTTCTTGATGACAAGCCAGAAGAACAATGCGACAGGTACAATCAGAGTGTAGGCTTGCCAATTACTCCAGCCGAGGAAATGGATAAGCTGACCAACGATGATAAGACCGGCGAAACCATAGCTGACATTGGTAATCCAATCTGCAAGGCCGTCAAGCTGCTCATTGAGGGGAGTCTTGACACTGTCATCAATCTGGGCTTCCTCAAACACCTTACCCATTTCAGTAGCATCACCCACTTTGAGAACCCGCATAACGCCATGCCCTTCCATTACCTTTGTGCCACGCATAACGTGGTTTGAAGGATAGGTAGCATCTTTATCGAAGTGTGCCGGGTCAGTTGTTTTGGCACAAAGCAGTTCTCCAGTAAGAGTTGATTCGTCAACACTGAGGGTTACGGCATCGAGAAGCTCGCCATCGGCGGGAATTTCGTCGCCAGTGTTGATGATAACAATATCTCCTACAACAACATCTTTGCGAGGAATTGTAGTGGTGGTTCCATTGCGCATCACCTCCACCAACTCGTCGTCATTTACCTGATTGAGAATCTGAAAAGCCTTGTTTGCCCGCTGCTCAAAAATGAAAGCGAGTGTCGTTGCAAGACCGATAGCAACGAAAATACCGATTGGCTCAAAGAATACTTTCCAGTCCTGTCCCAACCCGAAATATTCATAGAATGAAATTCCGATTGACAGCACACCGGCAACCAACAGGATAATGATTAACGGGTCAGAGAACTTGTCAAGAAACTCTTTCCACCACGGATCCTTTTCAGGTGGGGTAAGAACATTAACCCCGTTCTTTCTGCGGCTCTCCAACACTTCTGCGTCGGTAAAGCCTGTGTAAGGTTGTTTTTGTGACATATGATTGTTGTTTAATTGTTGTTATTCTTGTGGATTTTGCAAGGCTCTCGTTGATTCAAGAATTGGAAGATTGGTTTCCGTTGGCACATATATTACGGTCTTGTTGTTCAGGTCTCCTTGCTGACGCACCCATAGATATTGAATATAGGTTGGGGTAATGGAGCCGTTTTCAATTCGTATAGCCTCCGCCGCTCCTTTAGCGCGTTCAATTTCTGCCTGCGCGTTTAGTTTTTCGGCTTCCAGATTAGCTTTAGCCTCCTCAATTTTGATTTTACGGTTCTGTTCAGCTTTAGCAAATTCTGCTTTACCTTCCATTTCCTGCGACCATACATTGTACCAAGGACGGATGAAGGCCATAGCAACGATAAGAAGCACGATTCCTGCCACTCCCCATATTGCGCCCTTTATGAGTTTTGGGGTGATATTGATATTATTGTTGTTATACATAATTCTATGATTTAATTGGTTAATGATACTTCTGTGTTATGGAGCATAGTTCTCTTATGGCTTAACTGATGTTCTACTATCAGCTCGTAATTGCATGGCTTTTCTCCCATTTTGATTGTGAGTACGAATAATTCTAAGAATATAAGGAAAGCAAACATAACCAGATAGAAAGTTAGGGATACCCAACTTTGTGATATTACACGTATTGTGGCTTCAAGTTCTTCTATAAACCCTGTTGGACGACTATTGATTTCGTCACGTGTTGTCTTGTCAATGTCCTTCTTATCTAATCTTAACTGTTCAAGTTGCTCAGTGTAGATCTTTATTTGCTCTTCGTTGCCTTGGGCTTGTGCGATACGAGGATTCGGTACAATGGTCTTATTGACACTCTGGACAGTAGTCTTTATAGGTTTTCCATCCTCGCCCATGCCGGCAATTTGTTCAGATGAAGACACTGCTGTTACGGTTGTTGTTGGTTTTGCTTCTATCTGTTTATATAGTTCATCATTGCATCGGCTAATTGAATCCACGGCCATAGTGATTCTTGCAATGTCAGAGTCATATACTGCAAGTCGCTTGTTAACAGTCTTTGTGATAACATCTTCTCGATGAGATGCTATCTCTTGTTGTATGTCATTGTGGAAAATAAGTTGGTCAAATATGCTTGCTCCAAGTATAGCCATGCAGAGCGCAAGGAAAAGTCGCATAAGAGCCATCCCATGATTTTTACCGACAGAAAGTATTATGACTCGTTCTATGCAGAGAATTATTGTCATAAATACCAAAGATACACCTATACGCCCAAAAATGCTTGTGATATTGAGATAATTGTCAGCAAAGCAATAACCAACAGTACCCCAAAGTATCATCATTATTGACACCGCTGAAATCAGTTTTCTGAACTGTCGTTTACTGGCTTCTCCACAGGTAGATAGGATTTTAGCATCCCAACCAATTAACTGGCATCCGAAATTAGTAGCTTTATTCATTTCTTCAAGCGGTTATGCGGTTAGGATTTAGGAAGTTTGCAGTTTGAGCGGCACAGCCTTTGGTGAAACCTCGGCGATATGACTCAATCATTGTCATCATTTCAGGATCTTTGGCATTAACTTTCTCAATCATGCCTTGGATTTCGGAGATATGTTCTTCACACGTTTCCTTGTGAGCTGTCAGTTGTGAAGCACTTGTGAGGGCAAAGAGAGATTTGGCATTATCAATCTGAACATCAATCTCTCGAATTTCACCACGATAACGAAGTAGGACACGACGGAAGAGTTGGTTGAGTTCGTTGAGAATGATGTTCTCCTTTGCAGTGCAGTACTCCACGCTGGTGTTAACGAGAGCATCCTGATAACCGTCCTGCTCATAATTATGGGCAATAAAAGCATAGATTACATCAATCGGCATCCCCGTTCCGTATGTGATTGAAATCACATTACCAGAAGATTTGCAGTTATTCTCTGCTGACAACTTTGGATGTTCTTCCATAGGAAGTACCATTGTGTCAACTTCTGTAGTCGTGGCAGATGTTGATGACTTTTTGAAGAGGTCGAAGAGTTTCATATACGTCCGTTTTAGTTTATTTTGATGGTACAAAGTTACAACCTGAGCAATCCTTAACATGGATTGTCGGAATGTTATAACCCATAGACATATATATTCTGCTTGATTCCATTGCAACCTTGCAGGTGTGTTACCCGAGTTTAGATAGGTTGATGAATAATTCTGAATCAAAGATACTTATTGGCTGTTCTCCACTGAAATCTTTGCTTGTAAAGACATCTGGGATGGCAGAAATGCCATATATACCATTCTTGTCGCGGTTGATTACAAAGCGCTCAGCATCATATATTTTTTCCGCCTGCTTATTTATAGCTCGTCTTATACCACTGATCATATGCAAACGAATATCTGCTTTTGTAATATCAGGCGCGTTTTTTTCTTCACCACCAAACGCGGCATATATTTTGGCGTATCTGCGTTGCAAAATTTCCATACGGCGGTCAAACTTTGGGAGTTGTTTGACCGATTGAGGTGGGGTAAAACTTATCCCACCATTTTGAGTCTCATATACGAATAATGTATATAATGCCTTTTCTTTACGATGCAAGCCAGAAAGCGTTACATCAATTTCAGGGAACGATATAGTGCCATGAATGAAATCAATCAACATATGGCACATTACAGCTTTCTGAAGCAATAAGATTTCAAAGACTTGCCTATAAAAGCCTTTATAAAGGAAACTCCCTTTCTCATCCTTTTTATGAGATACGACAATCCTGTCGCTACTATGATAATCCAGAAATGTATCGACCATATCCTGAACGATGGAAACAGCATCCCCAGTCAGCTCAATTCGTAGAAAATTCGTATAAATATCATTTCCGACTCTTGACTGGCTAATTCTAAACATCAAAGATGGCGGAGTGTCTATCAGATCCTCGAACCCCAATTTATGATGTAGCTGTTCAATGCAGAAAGTATCAGTTTTGAAAAGTTTGATTTTTGTAAGTAACCCAGCTACTGCACTTTCAGTCAAAGATGGTGAAAGCATTGCAACAACCTCATGTAGCAACTCTTTGGGTGTTGTGATATAATGATGAACTATTTCCGGAAGATAAACAAAGTCCAGTCCACATAATTTCAATTCTCGTGATATTGCTCGCAAATTTGAAGATATTGAGAAATTCACTTCTTTGGCATGATGCGACTCGACATATAATACTTGACGCTCATCGAACCACGATTCATCAATTTTTGTGGAAATCACATCACTTTCGAGGTTCTCATTCCTCAAACAATACTGAAGCATAAGCATTAACAATGCTTCCTCACGCGCACAAAAGCCATCGCTAATAGTCATATCCTCAAAAGTTCCTAAAAGGTCTGACTTAGTACTGTCTTCCATTTCCTTAATAATGTGAACAGCCTTATTAAGTGGCATAAGATATGCCTCTATCTCATCTTGACGTGAAATAGAAAATTGCTCTTTTAAGTTACGATACAAGTCCATCTCTCGGCTATCAATAACTTTGTCAGCCTTTATGAGATCTATCAATATTCTGGATATTGCTGCCCGTTCAATTGCTTTCATAGGTCATTCACTTGATAAGTTTTGTCTGGTAATCCTGTGCTTGTCTGAGGTAGGTTGTCAACAAGAAAACAGCTATAAATGTAATTGGCAGTGCAATTAACATCCCAAGATATGAACTACAGAAAGTATCATACAATCCGTGCATCACACTTGGGATTGATATTGCAAGGAAATACAAAGCATGACGATATAAAGGATATAGCTTTGCAAAGCCAATGAAATACCCTGCTATACCGGTCCATATTGCATGTATGAAAGGAAGGCTGGTTAGCCGCGCGATATTCATGAAGAATGAGGATGTGTAATCAAGTTGTATATTCACAGACATTTGATATTGAACACCCTCAAATACACCGAAGGCTATACCAGACATAAGTCCATAAAAGACCAATGTTTTTGGCTGTAATGGTTCTTTTGCAAATCTATATATCAATAAAAGAGGAAGCAATTTTACGAGTTCCTCAGTCAATCCTACACCAAAGATATATCCGAATAGGTCTAAAATGAATACTGTGTCAATCAGTTGATAAAATGGGTTAAGGGATGGAAGTCCCAGTACATCCCAAAGAATGAATACAAAACCTTGTGTCAAAAAGAATACGGATAACGTAATCTTTAGTCTGACTTGTTGTGTCTTGAAGAAATAATAGAAAAATAATCCCCATATAGCCGAGAAATATAATGCAACAGCATAAAAAACACCAAATCCATGAATTGGCAACAACATAATTACACTGGGACCAAGACCAATGAGAGCCAGTAGCAATAATCTTTTGTCTGACAACCATTGTTTGCTTTTTAATAAGCCTACTGGCAAAATGAGTTCAGAGCCAATCGCTTTTAATTGGTCCACGAACGAACCTTTGCTTTTAATTTTTACCTTGGCGTTATTCCGCCTTAGATAATATCCTACGGTGTTCATAACACCGGTATTAGAATCTTTCGCTTGATCGTGCAAAAGAATCCTCCCATCATCTACATATTGCTTTAGCACAGCAACTTCATAAGGGCCATATTCGGTATTGTTGCGTAGGATATAATATCTCATCACAAAAACTTTAAGTTGTTAATTATGTAGGCTACCGGTGAATTTGTCTCGGAACTTGAATATCCTGAGATCAAACAAACCTTTCCTGACGCATGATGAAACACAAGGGCAAATTCCCAATCTACAGGATTTTCTACATTTACACGTATCAACTTATAAAATACCGTGACATCATCATTTGACTTCTTTTCATCCTTTACGACTGCATAGTCAATGTTATCCAATTCATCGGATTTCCATCCTCTCCAATACTGATTAAAGTTTTTCTTGGTCACATCAGTATCGTAATCACTTACAATAGTTACTTCGGCTCCTGTTTCAGCATCGGATAGAGAGAATACCTTCGTGTTCTCTGCCATAGTTTCATCACAATCTACACCATCCGGTACAGATAAAACAACCCTACCGTCACTAAACTGATTTGCGCCAAGAGACAGATTCGTTAAGGCAACTGTTTCAGTCTCGGTATGCGATTTTTTCTCTGAAGCAATTCCCAAACCAATACAGATAAATGGGAGTAGGACCACGGTAGCAATTATAATCCAATCACGGGTTTTGGTTCTTCTATAGCTTTTAGGGATTATGTTTTGAACTTGATTGGAACTACACAAGAATATGAACCAAATACAGCACCATATAATGGATCGTATCATTCTCAAAACCATCTTGTCACTCCCAACTTCTCCATCAGATACAAATAGTGCAAGCAAATTTGACGCAAAACAAAGAATTACAAATGTTTTAGCCAAAAAAACAGCATCGGTATCTCGCTTATAAAAGGCCACCAAGGTGAAAATGCCTGTTGCTAAATACACCAAAGCAAATGCGACATCTGAAGCAGAGAACCAAAAGTTGTCAGCAGCTTCAAACGTTACAAAGCTAATTATTAGTGAAGCAAAAGACCCGATTCCTACAAAGAAAATAAGGAAGAACTTCAACCAGCCATGAATATCCTCATCACTGGGCTGTTCAATTTCATCATCGTAGAAATTGTCATCCTGATTTTCAGACTCAGTTTCAATCGGTTGCACTAAATCTGGGTACTCGTTCTCTTTCTCAAGGTTTATTCTTTTTGCATATACGTCGCAACTCGTTCCGTCAAATGAAGGAACGAGTTTTGTGCAGTTTCCACTATCTTGAAAACGGCAGTTCGCACATTGGTCTTTTATAGGCATATCAATTCATCAATTGCTGATTATCTGAACAATTATTAGTCTTCCTCCATCTTTCTTTGACAAGAGAATTTTTCGACCTTCCGTCAAGGGCACGTATCCGCCAATGGGAATTTGTTTATCATCTGTTTTGTCCCACATATCTGGGAGCCGGCGGTTTATGAGTATCCATTGTCCGTTATGGAAATGGAAATCTCCGACAGGCTTTTTATCTTCAGCAGAAGTTTTCTCGTTGGCTACAACAAAACGATTTACATGCCACATATAAAGTGTCTGCTTGTCATATACCATCAGACGGTAATTCTCTGGAGTAAATTTACCATCGTTCCTTGGTGAATAGTAAAGATTTAGCACCGGAAGCTGGCCGTGGTATTCTGTACCACAGAACGGACAACGAGGCTTCATCTTATTATCAAAGACAAACCAGTGAGCTTCGCAGTTGGGATTTTGACATGGTTGCATTAAGTCAGTGGTTTTTACCAGTGCTTGCTCCCATTCATCAGCAGTAGGGCGTCTTGACGGATCATGCAGAGCTGTAATAAATGCTCTGTCAAACAAATCTTTCAAGTATGGGCCACATATGGTATATGGTAATTTTGATGGGTCGCCTTGTGGGAGTTCTGCTTTGCCAAGATTCTGAGGTTTTACTCTGTTTGACGTATCAGTAGGATGTTCTATGAAAAGTGCTTTCTCTCCCATAGACATAGCCTCATCACGTTTTTCATCGTTAACATCGTGAACTTTTCCTCCTCGCAGAGGATGGCGGTAAAGCAGATTCATATAGACCATTACAGCGAGTGCATGTAAGTCCGTTGCTCTACAAGGAAGTTTCTTATTGGAGTCTCCAATCTTTAACTCACGGGTTTGCAGTACTTCAGGAGCGATAAAATCGGGAGTACCAACAACTTCAGGAGGATACTTGCCGGGAACAACCAAGGTATCACAGTCTATTATGCAGGCATTACCCCCGGCAGGATCCAGAAGAACATTGTTATATGATAAGTCAGAATGGGCTAATCCAGCTGCGTGTAAGCGTTTTACAGCACGAGCTATCTTGATTAACATATGAAAATGACTCAACCATGTACCCTTATCCTGCGGACGAAGATGTCGATTGCGTAACTTGGCAGAGGCAAACCATTTTCCATTTTTTTCTTTCCCTTTGAATGGTCCGTCAGCAAAGAAAAAGTGTGCATCATATGCAGGACATACCAATCCGAATTTTCCATTCCACTCAACAAGCTTTGTTGGCCAACAGAAAAGATTTTTCCAATACTCACCACCCATTTGGTTGAATATTCTCTCACGATACAACCCAACGATATTATTAAGGCGATCTTTAGAATTGGCATCAATCTTCTCTCTGAAGAACAGGACTACTTCTTTCTTTCCCGGACACCAATACATATCTTTCATACCGCCCTGAGCCGAAATCTCATTTATGAATTCGACCTGAGTATTATCGGATGCGGTTAGTTTTACTATATCTGCCATGTGATAATTTTCAATCTGTTAGTAAAGGATAGCTATTGTCCTATCATCATGATTGCCTGGGCTCCAAAAATCAAGCCATTTAAGCAGTTGATTTTTTGAGTTCTCGTTGTCATCTGAGAAATCAACTTCATTTACGAGATTCTCCCAGAGTTCATCCCATTTTTCTTTCTTTGCAAGATTTGCGTCCGTCTCAAAGAATGGGTCACTTATGCCATCTGTCATAAGCATCAATGCAGTAAAGTCCGGCACTATTGACATCTTGATGCGTGTTCTGTCTCTAAAAATTGATTCCATCGTCAAGAAACGAGTTTGACCTGCATACTCTCCTCCATCAGGTTCGTTAAGCAACTTTATAGAGTCGGCATTTTTATCATAAATAGCTATTGCACCGTCTCCAACACCAAAAGATGCGACAAACCAGCCAAAGCTAAATTTACGACATACTGCGAGCAATAAAGTCGTGGAGAAATCTTTCAACACAGCAGGTTCACTGCATTCATCAACTTTTTTAACAATTGCACGATGCGCTTCTGTTGCTGCTTTGAACAATATCTCGTGAATCTTTCCCACAACAGGTTTCAGATTCTCTTGTGTTTGATTTTCAGCATACATCTTTACGACAGCTTCAAATTCTTCACCTTGTTCTGCAAGTTTTTCTTTGCAATACTGCTCTACTGTTTCACAAGCGATGCGGGAACCCTCACGCGAATATTTAGCAGAACCTGCGCCATCAGCAACTGCAAGAACATACCAACCGTTTTGAGCATTGAAGCTAACACGGAAATCATCGTCACGAGGTTTCCCCTCCTGCGCATGGCTACGACCTCTCTTGCTGGCCACTACGATGTCTTTCTGTGGCAATCCTTCAAATTCTGGCACAAGGACGTAATCATTTGCCTCATCCTCCTTCTGAAATGGCAAATCGGCAGGAACAGGTTTGGGTTCCCAAAGGTCACGTGGGTCAGGATTAAACGCTATATTGAATTTACGTTCAAGAATAGGATCTCCTTGTTCCCATCCTTTGACTTTAGCACAGAGCTTAAAGTCATAAGTTTTAGCTTCGACCGGAGTTCCCGTAAGAGATATTAGACCAGTCTCAATGCTTATATTGTCCAATAATCCTGTTTCCTCTAATCCTTCAAACCAGACATCCTCATAATTGGACATATTCAAACTTACCTCTTGATAATACTCTGAGCCTTTCTTCCCATTTGGAAATACTATAGTAGCTCCATTGAGATTATTTTGTTCAATCACATAGTTTGCCATACGTTCTTCTTGATAGCGTTTCCATTCATCTTTGATACGCCAAGCCAGAAAATCATCAATCTGACTATTAGATGGAGATACTCCTATCCCTTGAAGCACCTCAACCACAAGCATCCGCCCGTTGTCAACGACAGTGCGAATGCGGCGTATGATTCGTTCTTCTCTTTTCATAACTTATCCTCTTGTTCTGGATATATCAATACCACCTTCGGCAGTGCCAAGCATTCCTTCCATGCCACACCACGGGCACTTATTCACTGGACTCTCGCCAACGCAGAACACATTACCACACTCACAAGTAACCAATCCAAACTGATTACCACAGCAGGGACATGTCGGAGCCCCAACCAGTTCCATGGAATTGATTTTTCGGTTTACGTTTTTACCGTCTGATAGCTGGTCATATGCTTCTCCGTCTATTGGATATGCACCAACCAACTTAAAGTCCATCGCATTGAACATTTCGAGACCTTCAAGTTTATGGCTACGTTTCGCATACTTGATAAGGTACTTCTTTCCTGTTGTCTGGCATTTACCTACAAGTACTGCAAAATTCTCATCAACTTTAATCTGCTTATTGGGGTCAACCTTTTCGAGATTTATGCCGTCGATGGGGGCAAGTTTCACTTCATCGTCATTGTAGTCAGTTACAGACATACTGGTAGTTTTTATAGAGTCAGTAACCCATTTGAAGAAGTATTTATAAGATAATGCGTCACTCGGATTAAAACGTATTATCTCACCCGTTAGCTGACCAAATAAGAGAGGATCAATATTATCCCCGATTGAAATCACAACCAGCTGAGTGCGGTTACGATACTTTTCATTCCAACGTTTTATTGCGTTAGTGGGGTCGTCCGTAGGAGTTCCATCAGTAAAAAGGAAAATAATTGGTTTCCAATCTCCTTTTTGCTCAACAGTTGTTTTTACAATATTTGTATCAATGTCTCTCATCAGGAATTCAAGGGCTGTTCCCAAAGATGTACCTCCACCAATTGGAATTATTGGAGGATAGAACTTGAATAGTTCGGTAAGTGGTGTCAGAGTCTGTGCTTTGCCTGCATATGCAATTACAGAGGCCCATGCAGTTTCCAAAGCATAAGGATCTGTGCGTAACTCTTGTATTATGTCACGCATTCCTTTCTGTACTTGTTCAATTGGTTCTCCGACCATCGACTCTGATACGTCTATGACGAAATATATAGGTAATCTTCGCATCGTTATAGTTATTGATTTACTGGTTGATGAAATGTGCCCGGTGAGAGATATACTTGACCCGGACCGATTATTTTTAACATACTTAGTCCTTCTCCTCCTAAAAGGTTACCCAATGACCAGTTGGATGACATTTGACTTTCCGAAATTGAATGAAGTGCGAGGATATGATCTTCATCTACTTCTATAGTTTCACCCGGACGAAGACTTATTGAGATTGGAGTCCCTTTTGTATCAAGAAAGACAGTTGAATTACCTGATATTTTTTGTAGGAGCAACCCCATTCCTCCCACCAACCCGGCTATTGAGATTTTTGTGCTTACATCAACTCGATTATTTGATGCCACATACACACTTCTATGGCAGATCATAGTTTCTCCAGTGATTTTTACAGGATGAAGTCCGTAATGACTGCCGATAACGAGCTTCTTTGGTTGATTGCTTTTATTATATAACCTGATGATGAAGAGCGATTCGCCAGAAAGTTTTGCTCCTATGAGTCGACCCAAACCTGAACCATTAAAACTCAACTCTTTTTCTATGCCACTTTCAAGATAAATTAAAGCACCTTTTTCTACATAGAAATCCTCACCCGGAGATAGTATAATCTCCAGATGCTGAACGAAATTTCCAACGAGTTTACAGTTCATAACTTATACGATTAGATTAACTTCCTCTGGAGGTGGAGGTAGAACTAAATCTTCGGCTGAACCAACGCTTCGGTTACCAACACCGATTGAATCAGACACCCATTTGAAGAATTTTTTGAATCCGGCACTATCAAGTGTATCGAGCATATACACCTGTTCAGTCAGAAGTTTCAACGGTTCGGGCTTCGCCTTCATTCCAGCTGCACAGGCAACAATACTTGCAAATTTACGCTTCTTAACCTCATTTACAATATTGTTATATTCTTGTAAATCCGAAGGCTTACCATCAGTTAACAAGAAAAGTAAAGGCATCCAATCTCCTTTGCGATCTGGAGTGATTAGTTGAACCTCTTTATCTACCTGTTCTATCAGCATTTTCAATGCAGCTCCTGTGTGAGTTGGGCCTGAATCGGGTGTGGTTATCTCAGGTAGCTGAAGATCTTCAAGCGGAGTCAGTGGTAGTATGCACTTAACATCCTTGTCAAATGTGATAATACTTATACAGGCGGATTCTAAGGCAAAAGGATCTTGTCGAAGACTTGACACCATTGCTTCAAGACCAACCTTCACCGACTCAATAGGTTCTCCTTTCATCGAGCCGGATGTGTCAATGAGTATATATACCGGTAGTCGTCTCATAATAATTTGCAATAAGGGGTGATTGTTTTTTCAATCAAACCACCCCTTATTTGATGTTAATCAGTTTATACTACGATGTTAACTTCTGGAGGTGGCGGTGGAAGTTCGCTGAGTCCGGTTACTTCGCCAAATCCATCTTCCACTTTCATTGAGCTTGTGCTGATAGAAGCAGATACCCACTTGAAGAAGGATTTAATTGTAGCGCTGTCAGCAGTATCGAGTTGAACCACACACTCGGTTATTTTTTTGAGTGTATCAGTATTGGCTCCCTGACCGGCAGCACAGGCTACGACAACACCCCATTTGCGTTTGTTGAAGTCATTCAGGCCTTTTTGAAGGTCATCAGTTGGCTCTCCATCAGTCATAATGAAAACCAATGGTTTCCAGTCGCCTTTTTGTTCTGCGGTTGTCTTTGTAACTTCAGCATCAGCTCTTTGAGCTAAAAGCGATAATGCGCCACCGAGAGCCGTACAACCACTTGCCGTTAAGTTGGGCTGCTGAAAAGATGACAACTCGGTAAGAGGGACATCCTGCTGAGCAGTGCTGTTAAATGTTATGACGCTGAGATATGCGGTTTCAAGTGCATAAGGGTCACTCCTGAGTGTTGACACAAGAATTTGAACACCGTTTTTGACGGCTTCAATAGGTTCACCATACATAGAACCTGATGTGTCAAGAAGAATGTAAACAGGTAATCTTCTCATATTTCTTTATTTTGAATAGTCTTTCATGACACGCGCCAACGTGTTGACAATAGAGCGGTCCGGGTAGGCATCACCGATGGCAGCGAATTTCCAGTCTCCGTTACGACGATAGAGTTTGCCAAGAATCAGTCCGCGCATTCCAGCACAGTCAGTCTTAGTTGCAACATCATACTGTGCGAACACCTCCTTGACCTTGGTAGGAGTACCCTCATACATTCTTATGTATGCGTAGGGTATTCCGGAAAAATCACCCTGATAGTCGTTGTTATTGTAGATGTTGAGAAAGAACACGATTGAATTGACATTGGGATTGATTTTAGTCAAGTCAACAGTTATAATCTCATTGTCAAGACCGTCATCTCCTCCTTGGTCACCTGTAAGGTCGTCCCCAATATGATGAAGAGCATGGTCAAGTGTATCGAGTTTACCGTTAGGCAAGCCAATGTTGCGGTCACCAAAACGATAAAGTGAAGAGTAGATGTGGTCGATAGGTTTTCCGTTTTGGTCAAACAGAAGGCAACTGAGGTCAAGATCGACATCTACGATAGAGGATGATAACCCAAAGAAAGCTTTCTTTGTCACCGCTCCCCAGTTGCAACCTACGCAAAACTGGGTAAGCTTCGAACCATTGTTTTTTTCAAGGTTGATTCGCTGACCTTTTTCAAGTCTTATAGCCATGTGTGATGATAGTTTAGTCTTTTGAACCGGCTGTGTAATTAAAGCCCCAGCCATAAGCCCGGTCACAGTCAGCGTGACCATTATGGAATGTTACAAGTTTCTTTACAGTGATGGAGTTATCTCCATTGAAATTGAGTTCGGCAATAGCACAAAACTTTTTGTCACTGGTTTGCTGTCCCATTTTAACCTCAACAGTTTCTGTCCCTGGCACAGCAACCTTAACTACCGCATCGGTCTCAGCCCATCGAGCAGCACCTTCATAGATGAAGGTATATATAATCATCCGCTTAATGTCATTAACACCAGCTGGATTAACTGAAATATTTTCTCCTGATTGAGCATTTCCTCCTCGGTCATCTCCATTATGCCAGATATAAGGTGATTTGGTATAACATCCTTGACGAGTTTGTTGGTCTCTATTGCCTCCACGGCCATGAGAGAACTGTACGCCGTCAATCAGCATCTTTGAACCATCCCGCATTTCATAGAAACAACCGAGATCAAGGTCAATCGCACTCTTGAACATTCCGAAGAAGCCACCATTACCCTTACTCCAGTCAAGATTGATGACAATCTCTCCGTTTAAGTTCGAGCCGGTTCGCTTTGTCAGGTCGATGCGGTGGGTATCACCACCTTTTTTCAGTTCTATAGCCATGTCATGTAAATTTAGCAACGAGTTCATCAAATTCGCCATGATGTCCGACACCAAGAGCTTTGATTTTCCATGTCCCGTTGTAACGATACAACTGAACGAATTCTACTGAAGCGCAGGTTGAGAAGTCTTCGGTCAAGTCGTAGATAATTTCTTCTTGTCCAATCTCCTCATGTCCCTCAGAATATATACGGACGTAAGCATTCTCAACCTGCCCGAAATTTTGACCGCGATTCTTTGCATCATATATGCTTACACAGATGATAATCTTTTCGATGTCTGAGCGAACTTTAGAAAGTTCCATGTCGATAGTTTCGGCATCTCCTTCATCGCCTCCTTCTTCGTTATCAATTGAACCGATAACAGAAATTTCAGGATCAACAGGTCGCGACTGTGCTCTCATTTCATCATTGCTTCGCCATTCTGTATAAGGAACAATCTTGATTGGAGAAAGCAATTTGCCGTTCTCATCTGCTTTGAGCCTTTTTTCAGAATTGTAGAATACGAGATAATCATCAGTTGGAATCTTACCAGACGCATCCACCATAAAGGCGGATACATCAAGGTCGAAGTCATCCTTTGCCGAAGCGTCTTCTCGGACTTGCCAACCTAATCCGACTGAAAATTTTTCAAGTTTGATTTCGGTGGAACCGCCTTTTTGAATGCGTATAGCCATATATGATTAGTATGCGTATTTGTTTATAAAGTATTCCAGTCCTCCCTTGAAACCATTGCCAATAGCTTCAAATTTCCATTCGCCATTGCGACGATAGAGTCGGCCAAATTCTACAGCGGTCTCTACCGAGAAGTCTTCATCGAGGTCATATTTGGCAATTTCCTCATCAGTGAGAGCATTGTAGATGCGAATGTAGCTATTGCGAACTTGTCCGAAGTTCTGACGACGATTTTCTGCATCATGTATGGTAGCAGTGAACAGGATCTCATTCACGCGAGGGTCAACCTTAGAAAGGTCAACAGTCAGAGTCTCGTCATCTCCACCATCGCTATTGCCTCCAGTTAAATCATCGCCTGATGATTCAACGGCACTGTCGGGAGATTTCTGATTGTTGTAGAACACGAAGAACTCATCTGCCGGAAGTTTTTTGTTTTCACCAAGCATAAAAGCTGAGGCATCAAGGTCAAAGTCATAACCAGTACTTTCGTTGGGATCCCATCCCAAACCGACACCGACTTTCTTTAAGCCGATTTCGATACGCTGTCCTTTTTGAAGATTTATTGCCATAATTTTAATTTTATAGTTTGTTGTTGATTACAATGCAAAATTACAGACACAATCGGCCATCGGTTTATATTTTGGAATGTTTCAAGCAAGACCATTCAATGAGCAGTGATTGTGCTTGCAAGGTTTTAAGTCGGTTAGTCCTCTCTTGAAAAGAGTCTTGGATGACAATTATTCTGTTAACTTATACCTTCTTACGAATCAAGATAAACAGATATTGCTAAACAAAAATCTCACAACTGGTAAAACATTCATGTTGATTCCCATGATAGCTGTTCTGATTATCAATTATTTTGCTTACCTTTGCAATTGGTTAAGTATCTCTTTTCAAGAGATTTGGATGGTTGCTAAACGAGACAGGACATCGCGTGACGCAACTTGTGGCAACGTCCTTGACTATCTTGTATATGGTGTTTCGTTTCGTCATGCCGATATGGTTGTTGATAGTTAACTCTAAACAAGAGATTGGGATTTTTTAGTGCTCGCTGATAATCATGGAGATACTGATATTCGCTCGTGATATTTGCTCAACAAAGTGGCTGTAAAGACTTTATATGTTGTAAAACATAATAAATTTGGTTAACGGTTTTAGTCCTCATTTCCAGATTTTTTCGTAACTTTGCAAACTGAATAAGTATCTCTTGTTTAGAGATTTGGATGGTTGCTAAACAAAATAGCCTCGATGCTGGAGCACCGAGGCGTTAGTGTGTTTTATAGGGACTTTAGGATTAGGCTGTTGGCTTTGTCAACCACTGAGGTGTCGAGAGAGGCGAGGTAGATTTGGGTGGTGGCTTCGCTGTCGTGGCCCATGCCTTCGCTGATTACGCTGAGCGGGATGCCTTTTGCTTTTGCTGCGCTGGCCCATGAGTGGCGGGCAACGTACATCGTCAAAGGGATATTGATTCCGACCATACCGGCTATCTTTTTCAAACTGTGATTGATGTTGTAGCCGATGTTGCGGTAGGCATATCGCTCATTGATGCCCTCAGTTTTGATGATGGGCAGGAGATATTGCGTAGGATTGTCGGGATATTTGTCGAGTATGGCTTGCATTTCCGGTGCCCATGCTATTGTGAGTTGCTGGCCTGTCTTTCGTCGGCGATAGACAATCGAGCCATTTTTGAGGTCAGTTTTCTTCAGAAAGGTCATATCTATGAAACTCATGCCCCGAAGATAGAAACTCATCAGGAACATATCGCGGGCATAGTCTAATGGAGGGGATAGTGATAAATCCAATGCCTTGATTTTCTTGATATGAGGCAATGGAATAGCGCGTTTTATGGTTTTATCCACTCCTGTATAGACATGGCGGAAAGGGTTGCGGTTCTCGATGATGTCATCCTCAACAGCCCGGTGATAGACAGCCCGAAGAATACGGGTGTAAAAGGATATGGTATTAGGGGAATTGCCACGTTGCTTGTGCCATGCCTCGTATGCTTCCATTATCTCGGAGGTCAAACAGTCGAGCATGATGTCCTCGTCTTTACGAAACTTCTTGAAACTGTTGAGTGCTGCCGTATAAGTTTCGGATGTTCGCGCCTTGCCATTCTGCTTGAATTTGATAATCAGACTCTCCATGAAATTGAACAGCGAGTACTCGCTTGCATATCTGCGAAACTCGTCAATCACATCATCGGCGGTATAGGACAATCCTTCTGCGTCAAGCCGTTTGTCAATCTTGGTCAGCCGCTCCACATCCCAACGTATTCTTTCATGGATTGAGGGAATGAATGATTTTCTTTCGCTGGATTGCTTGGTTGTCACCATTGAGCGGCTTTCGTCCCATTCTTCGGGCATCACATGATACTCAGTGTTTAGTTGACGGACTTTCCTCTCATGGATAATCTGGTAGTAGATTGCACCCTCATGGTCTGCAATCGTTGACTGTCGGTATTTTACTTTTATTGAGGTCATAGTGTATCGTTATTTCTATAAGATACGACAAAGGGACAGACCCCGAATGGAGTGCATCCCTTCGACGCAACTTATTAGACTGTTATTAAGGGACAAACAGGGCGGCAAATTCCGTAAGCCTACGGTTATATAACCTCTTGTGCCATTCCAAATATTAAAAGGGAGAGTTACCGAATCGACCGGTAGCTCTCCCTTTTCAGTTGTCTGATGTTGATGTCATCTGTCGATGCTCAGTCTGTCAAATCTGTTGCGCATGGTCTGCATATCTGATGTCGCTCCATTGAAGCGATTTTATATCGCAGAATGCAAGGCCGGTGAAGCAGCAGAACACGAATGTGTCCCTGGCAAGTTCCAGACGCGGCATCATGGAGAAGTCGAGTTTGAGAATCTCCATAATCTCAGTCTCAGCCAGAAATTGGCGTTTCGCCTGAGTGCGGTGGAACTTTCTGCCGATGAGCGGGTCTTCTGTTATCCACTTATGCGCGATGGCGTACTGGATAGTGTCCTTGAGATAGCGGAGGTACTTCACAGCCGTGTTGTTGGCGCAGTTCTTGCTGACACGAAGGAAATGCTCGAAATCATCTATCATTCCTGCCGTGACATCCCTGACTGGAATATCATCTACATTCATAGTCAGACGCATGAACTGGCCGAGGTAGGTCACGCAACGCTCCCAACGCAGGTGAGTTGCATTGACCATGTCGCCACGTTCCATTTCCTCTTTTCTTTTGGTATTGGATTCAGTGAAAATCTCACATGGCATTTTAGGCTTCTCAACCTTGCCGAGAAATAGGTCGCGCATCACAATCGGATTGACAAGTTTCTTTTCACGGACGAGATTGGTATGTATCTCACAAAATCTGGCCCGTATCTCATCGAGGTACTTGTTCAGCTCCAGATCGCGCCGGGAGCGACCTTTTGATAGTTTGCGTTTCTGGTCCCAGTTCTCAGGATTGACCGAGCGGCCTATGGCGAGGTCAGTCTGCTGACCTGCCACTGAAATTCTGACATACACCTTGTGGTCGGTGTAGCCTTCCGACCTTGGCTTCCTTGTGAAGAAGGTCAGGGTGAAATAAGGGTTGTTTGTCATGTTACTTACGGGTTTAATGGTTACTTAAAGATACTCATTTTTACCCCGGATTCCAGATGCACTTCGGAACATGATACTCCGGAGGTGGCGTAACCGTGTACATTTTTGTACACGCCTGTAGGTAATATTCTGCGTTATCCTGCAATTTCACCAAAAAGAAAAAGCACTGAAAATCAACTGATTTCAGTGCTTTGCGGTGTTCTTCCGAACCATTTCGTGATCCGCCTGGGTTCTGCGAATTAGGCGGTTATATCGTGGTTATCAATAACTTAGCTCTCTAAAAATCAAGGATGTTCCCTTTTTGCACACCCCGATATTTCAATGTTCTTCGTCGATTACTCTGCAAAGATAACAATAATCCGCTGATTTTCGGCAATTAAGACTGTTAATTAAGCCTATTTATTTCTGCGTTTTTCCGAATTTATTGCTCCCTCACCACTTGCTCAATGGCCTATCGTATATTATTCTATATTGAAAATAGCAGATAGATCATCGTTAGATGCAGTATATGTTGTACGAACCAAATATGAGATAATATCTTTCATCAGTTTAATCTCGCCAACATTTTCCATTGACTTGAATAACCTTTTGAAACGAGAGTCTTTATTCGACATCACGTTTTTAGTTTGTGCAGTGAACTCTTTTAAGACTGGAGATAGTTCGTATTCAGTCAGATCTACACTACCGGCTTCCGCACATGAAAGTATGAATCCATCTATTGCCGGATTAACGAGGATTATAAAGTGGGGACGAGCAGAATGCCTGAACAATTTAATATGTTCACTTGATGCAATCTCATTAAAACTATTGAGATAGCTCGGCTTTCGCTTATCTGCGTCAATTATCCCAACAGCAAATCTGTCTGCAAATTTTTCCTGCATGACTTTTGCTACCTGATTGCAACCTTTCTGATGGTTACAACCGGCTTTACATACCAACGTTTCTATGAGGTTGGTATCGACATAACATTCCGGAATTATATAGTCTGCGCGTTGGTTCATTTGCCAAGATATGCTTCAAGGTTATAGAACATATCCATGCCGTTGTCGTATGCTTCCTGAAGCTGTTGCTCTGAAAGACGATTTATGACCGTTGCATTATTTTCCATATCGACAACGAACACAGCCAAGTCGTCACCCGCACTTTCCAATAACGCACTCATAACATAAGGGCTGTGTGTAGTGATGAAGAACTGGTTATCTTCACTTGCTATTATATCGTTGACAACATTTGATATATAGGGCGGAAAAGTATGCGCCTCCGGTTCTTCAAAGCATATAACTTTATTCCGGTTGCTATCAATTGCGGATTTGTAGAATATCAGTCTTTGCAGAGAGTCAGCAAGAGAATTGAAGGGGACAAGAAACATATCAAGGCCGTTTTCTCTCATTGCTTTTATTTGCTGTGAGCCGGAATCAAACATCATCTTCAGCCCATATCCGTGGAACAGCTCTGCGAGATTTGATTTTAGGTTAGGCAGATTAGCCACTGTTTCCATCAGATTTACTCCAGAGGGAGGAAGAAGAAAGCCTGCATTTGAGGATTCAGCAACAAAATGCTTCGGGAAAAAGTAAGCAAGTATATCCGGCAATACTGTCGGCTCTTTCTTTGTTGAGAGATTTAACGATGGAGTGAAAGCATATTTAGATATGTCGCCATTTATTGATATGTCAACAGTCAGTCCATTGTTCGCGCTACGATTTACAGACAGAGAATTACCATCTGCCAATATCTCTATGGGCGATGTAGATATACCATTATGGAACAAATCTGCGGTATTCTCTATTCGTACAAGATTTTTAAGCGATTTGTTTGATGTGTTTACCATATACGGCACATCGAATAATGCAAGAGCTTCCAACAGGTTGCTTTTGCCCACATTAGGTCTGCCTATCAGCACATTGATGCGCCGACAGTCAGAAAGCGTTATTGAGTTGATCGATTTGAAGTTCTTAATCGAAACGCTCTTGATATTGGTATGTGCAGATTTCTCCATAATGTGCAAATTTACTAATTTATTTTGATAGTTCGGTCGTGCAGAGGTAAATATCGACCAAATTTTGTTTTGAAAGAAACGGCACTGCATCAAAACGTCCCTGAAGATAGGCTTTCTCCAAATCCATCTTCTCTCGGAAGTCTTTATAGTCGTAGAGCGAGTATAAGTCGGACGAACCGTCCTCGCGTTTGTTGACAAAGAATATCTGATCCTTGCGGAAACGTGTCATGTCAAGTAGATGTGTATTGTGGGTCGTAAATACCAACTGCGCTGATTTACTTGTGTGGAACAGATTTATCAGATATTCCACAAGCCGTGTGTGCAGACTCGTTTCAACTTCATCAAGGAACATCACCTTGTTATTCCGAACAACATCCATTACCGTCAGCATTATCTTGAACAGGATTTTAGTACCCTCAGATTCCTCCGTATTGAAGTCAAACGGCAATGACGGATTGCGACGGTGGAACGTGGTCAATTCTCCGTCTTTGAATGAAAATTCAACAATATCGCTGTCGGCAGCTTTCAATACCCGAAGCACTGCATCTTTGTTATCTCCCAGAAAACGGTCAATGGCGATAGATGTCTTACCTCGATAACTGAACACAAGCTGCTCATTAAACCAGCGGTACACTTCCTTTGCTTTATCACGATCCATCTGACTTGCGCGGGATATGAAAAGTGTCTTGCGTGAAGTGTTGTTTGCAACATCGAGCGGACGACGGATAACAGTCGTAAATTCATATTTATCTTTTTTCCCGCCGTCCTTACGCTCGTCGCGTGAGAAAATCAAAGCCTTGCGCCCTTTGGGATAATGATAAAGGCTCTCGGTAATGACTTCATTTCGGGTACAGGAAAACGAATACTCGTGCTCAATTCCGTCCAATAGAAAACGAATATAGAACTCACTCGGAGCATCGGTTGAGCCGAACTTGAAAGGTTTGAATCCGAATGAATCACCTTCGTTGAAATTATGCGACTGCAAAATCATATCCACTGAAGCCTTTATAGCTTTGATGATATTGCTTTTGCCGGAGGCGTTGGCCCCGTAAATGGCAACTGTTTTCAAAAGACGTTCATTGCCGACAGTGAAAGTGTTGTCGGCAAGCGCACGGGCTTCCTTTGTCTGGATATTTGCAGCCTGCAAATCCAGTGTTACCTTCTCATTCAGCGAGAAGAAATTTGTGAGAGTGATTTCCAATATCATTTTTAATGGCGTATTTGGAATTATTTTGCAAATATAGCCATTTATTTTAGATTACACCTAATTCACTACTCTCTTTCTTGATGAAAAAATATCTTTTTGGATACAAAAAACTGCAATTATAGACAGTCATAGGTACAAATTTTTGCGATTATAACGCCGATTTTTACAAAAAACTGAGTTTAGAGCCTGATTATTTACTGCGAAACGAAGCGTGGACGCAACGGATCGGTTGTTTTCGTCGGTTGTGCAGTCAGAAGGTGACGGGCTGCGCCTGACACCTTTTGACCGCACCCCGACTATGGGAGCGGGCTAAACACCGGTTGCCTCAACGCCGCGCGAGGACGCGCCGGGGACGTCGCCAGTCCTCGCACGACTCAAATCGGCAACCCGTGTTCTTCACGCCCACTCCTGTATGGATGGATCCGTTGCGCCACGCTCCGTTGTCCGGTACATACATATATTCCAACAGGTATCATACATATTCCTGATTTGTCATATACATTTCAGAAACAAGCACAAACGGCATTTTAGAGATGTCTGTCATTCAATGTCACCCTGCGGGGCTACGCTGGCTCTACTTTCATGCTGAGTATAAACGAAGTTCAAAGTTTGTTCGCTCGTGGCGATGAACGTGACGGAACGGGGTATTCTTTGCCTTTCGGCTGAAAAAATCTCCAGACCTCCCTTTGGTCGGCTCGTATTTTTTAAGCCGAGAGGCGAACACCCCTTGCTTTCCGTCACGCGGGGAGTTCATCGAGCGAACAAACTTCAAACTGCGATTATACGCATTAAAAAAATATCGCCTTATGACATTGAATGACAGACATATTAAAAAATCGAGCTTCACTCCTTCACCAGCTCATACCGCATTAAAAAAGGTGGCAAGGGTGGCTGTGGTTTTCCTCGGTGCTGTTGTCGGTCTGCTGATATGGGCGGTTTTGAAACCGATTGTCCGAGGTGCAGGTTGGGTTATCTCTATTCTTACCGCACTGATGATAATCTTTTGGATAATTATAAATCTCTAAACATTACGATTATGGCAAGCAAGAATGAAAACAAAGGTTCTATGGCGTTTGCAGACACCATTCTGCAATACCTTGAAAAGAGAGCCGAGAATGACGAACTTTTTGCAGTCAAGTTCGCAAACCCCTCAAAATCGGTGGAAGACTGCGTGACCTACATAATCAACGAGGTGCAGAAAAGCGGTTGCAACGGCTTTGCCGATGATGAAATCTTCGGAATGGCTATCCACTACTACGAGGAAAATGAAATAGAGGTGGGCAAACCTATCAACTGCCAAATGGTGGTAAACCATACGGTAGAGTTGACCGAGGAAGAAAAGGAACAGGCACGACAGGATGCAATAGAGCGTCTGCGACAGGAAGAAATGGCAAAACTGCGCAAGCCTATCCAACCCAAGAAAGCCACCGAAAAGAAAACCCAAGATGTTCAACCCAGTCTTTTTGACTTTTAACACCGCACTGCTATGAAACCCAAGACAGCATTACAGAAACAAGTGGCAAAGTTATCTGCCACTCTCCGCCCCATATCATCGGCACAGACTGAATGGGCATACAAGCATTGCATTGAGCATATAGCCTACCGCACCAAAAATGGTACGACTACTTGCCCCGACTGCGGTCACGTATGGCATACCAAAGGTACACTTGTTGACACACTTTGCGGTTGCAGTTGCCCAAACTGCGGTGCTGAACTCAAAGTGCAGGAAACACGCAAGCGCACCCAAAACCAAACAAACTATTTCAGCGTGATAACCACTTGCAAGGGATTTCAAGTTATACGAGTGGCACAAGTGCGCTATGAAAGTCGCAAAGGAGAGCCGATGCGGTTCTACTGCTCCGAGGTAGTCCAAAGGTGGATTTCTCCCGATGCCAAAGTTACCGATATGGCTCTGCTCCGTGGCTTTACGTTCTGCTACTGCGATGTATGGGCTTTGGACAGCGATATGGAGATACGACCGCACAACAGCCTTTATGACGATGTTGTGGCGTTGAGCGATGTATATCCGAGAATGTCTATTCTTCCGCAACTAAAACGAAATGGGTTCAAGGGCAATTTCCACGGAGTATCTCCCTTGCGTCTTTTCAATGCTCTGCTTTCCGACCCACGGATTGAAACGCTGATGAAAGCCGGAGAGATTGAGGAAATGAAATATTTTCTATCCAATCCTGCGACTGCCGACAATCTTTGGGCATCGTATCTGATAGCCAAACGCCACCACTATAAAATCAACAATATCGGAATGTGGTGTGACTATCTGATGATGCTGAAGAATTTGGGTAAAGATATACGCAACCCCAAGAATATCTGCCCACAAGATTTCATTGAGGCGCACGACCGAGCCAACCGAATGATAGACGCCAAGAGAGATAAGGCGATAGCCGAGCGTATGCGCCAAGCCGAGATAGCACAGCGTGAGCGTGAACAGCAACAACTTCTCCAAGAGAAAGAGCGGGAAGAAGAGTTCAAGGCACTCAAATCAAAATTCTTCGGATTGGTAATTTCCGACAATGAAATATGCGTAAAGGTACTTGAAAGCATAGAAGAATACTATGAAGAAGGCAAGAAGCAGGACATCTGCGTGTTCGGAGCGGGATATTACCGCAAGGAGAACACTCTAATTCTTTCAGCAAGAATTGACGGACAGATAGTTGAAACCGTAGAGGTTGACTTGCGTACCCTCAAAGTGGTGCAGTGCCACGGCAAATACAACAAGGATACTGAATACCACGACCGCATCATTAACCTTGTCAACAGCAACGCCAAGTTAATCCGTGAGAGAATGACCGCCTAAATGTTTAATCCGACCTGCGTCAGTAATGGCGCAGGTCACAAAACCCCACAAAATATGAACGTGATAATAGAAAGTCTGATTTTTGACTTTGACGATAAGATAAGAGCGGTTGTGCTTGACCTCATAAACCGCATATTGCTGACACGCAATGAGACCGAATTGAGGGAAACCGTAGCCGTATGCGCCGAGCGTACCGACTTCAACAAGTATTTCCTATATGGTTATGGCAAACACCACTTTTGGGTAAAACAGCGCCTTGTAAGCAATACCGCCAAGACATTCGACCAGCGAATGATGATTGTAAATTTCTAAAACACCAATGAATATGGCAACGAAAATGACCGCCAACGGAGTGAGTACAACCACCGCTCTCGGCACTGAACAATATGAAACTTTCTACTCCGCCCATCGTGGCAAACGGATAAGCCGTGTGATGTACGACTACCGAGATACCGACAACGAGCTGTTCTCTTGTGTCGCTCCAACACTCGCAGAGTGCAGACGCAAGCGTGATGAATGGCTCTACAAGAAACATAACACTCAAAAATAAAGCACTATGGACAATCAGATAGCAGCAACCATACTCCAACAAATCGGAGGAAAGCGGTTTGTGGTTATGACCGGAAGCCACGACTTCATCAACCTCGGCAACGGATTGAGAATGAGCCTTAGCCGTAACAAGACATCGGCTAATCGCTTGGAAATAATCTATGATGCAGGCGCAGACCTCTACAATATGCGGTTCTACCGCCAATCGTTCAGCCGAAAGACATTTGAGGTCAAAATCAAGGACATCAAGACATACGAAGGTGTCGATTGTGATATGCTTGAGGACATCTTTTCGGATGTGACCGGTATGCACCTTTATATGTAAAGATATTATTTGCCAAATCGTAATATGACAAGTGGCGCGACCCTGGGATAGAGTTGCGCCACTGATTTTGTTAAAAATTTCGGCCGCCACAGGCGGCGTTTGGGTTGGATTTATTATAATTGCTTCAGTAGTATTGATTTATACTACCTTTGTAAAAGCATACAACAAACAGTTTTTCAATAAAGTTTTTTCAGACAAGCGGATGGAACGCTATTTTTCGTTGTATCCGGACTACGAAAATAAAGCGATTAAGCATTATCAATGCAATCTCAGGCTGTCGGAAACACCGTATAACTCAACGCATAGAAAACGGATAGAAATAATTTCTATTTAGACAGTATAATCACCCTGAAAAATAGGCTAATACACTGATATGTCAAAATTTTAATGTATCTTTGCATTTGAAATCAAACGCTTATCCCAAAATGATAAAATCACTTTCAGAATACGCATAAAAACAGAATGAAAGTTTCATTGAATGTTCCAAACTATACTCCCGATACTGGAATGGTACTTAATTGGGAAAGTAACTTCAAAATTAAGGTTTCCGATATAAATGGGAGCATCTTAATTGAAGCTAATACTGATGGGTTAGTTTCCTTGGCAAATCACTTGTTAAATTTATCTCAATCATCGGTTCCGGCAGGAACTCATCTTCATCTCGATGAGAACAACTCTCTTGAAGAGGGCTCTTTAGATTTAATAATCGAAAAGATTTGATTACAAGACGTCAGTTTATAAGAGTGCATGTTGAATAGTGGCGATAATGACTGTAAACTTTTGAAATAATTTATCCAAATAATCTGAAAATAATATGATACTAATATTAGCGATGCGATCTTAGGCATTTCCGCCATGATTGGAGTGAAGATGAAAATAGAAAAACGCAAAAAATGGTGGATGCCATTTCTTATTGGAGGAATAGTATTCGTTTTGTTGATCTGTCTTTCTATTATCGCTTTCAATATGCTAACATTATCCTCGCCAGGATAAAATAATTGGATTCCAAGTATTTTCAAGCCATAAAATGAGGTTGTTACAGTCGTGTGGTACAATAAGAGTACAAAAGCGATGTTATTTATCGGTCTTTGGCGAAAAGGTGGTAAGAAATGGAACTGATAAAAAACGTGCCGAATTTTGTAAAATAGTTGATAATGTGTTTTTACCAATTATTTAGATTATCTTTGCACCTGAACCAATAACCGATTCGTATGCCAAAAAGACTCACTCTCCCTGCTTTGCTTGTAAGCATCGCCCTTGCAGTTGTAACAACTGCGTGTGGCAATACAAGCACCACCAAAACCGATAAGATAGAAGGTGTGGAATGGAATGTTACCGTTAGAAAAGCGGTACAATTCTATGACACCCAGACTGGTGTTAGTACTGAAAATAAATATACTCTTGCAGACACTGCATCTATAAACCAACAGCTTCTTGGCATTAAGCCTGAAAATTTGGCCCTCGAATGGACTATACCCAGTGCTGACGGCTCGATTTGGCTTGTTGCATACGAAAATGGGCCGATTTTATCTGAAAAGGTAGCTGTAGCCGAAGCAAACACTATGCCGTCCTATAGCGGCAATATTCAGGTCGCATTCAAGTTTGCGGATGCTGACAAGTGGGCTACAATTACCCGTGAAAATATAGGTAGCAGATTGGCCGTATTTGTCAACAGTCAGCTAATGAACGCTCCGCAGGTAAATAACGAGATTACATCAGGTAATTGCTCGGTGACTATCCCCGGCGATATGATTAAACAATATCTGCCGGATATAGATTTGGAAAAAATAAAGCAATAAAAATTTCAGTTTGCAAGGTCGCGTCCGAGATTATAGGCGGAGGAATCTGCCTAAATCCGCTGTGTTTGAGAAAATTTAGTTAACTTTGCGTATGGCAAACCCAATCAATATATATGTCAG
>OFFI01000418.1_pt1 | contig 31788 bp, 23 predicted proteins | sample 1521351 | NCBI WGS metagenome assembly OFFI01 (sample SAMEA3504119, study PRJEB24116) | mouse gut metagenome | biome: mouse gut; feature: mouse-associated habitat; material: faeces | place: Denmark | collected 2011
CCAACAGCCTGTACATCATCTTTTTCAGCCAGCTTTGCAGTCTTCTCGCCACCATCATGACGGGCGCTGTCCCGGAGTTCCACTGGCCGGTGCTGGCCCTGATGGCGGCGGGCGGACTGGGCGGCGGCGTTCTGGGCAGAAGACTGAACCGAAAGATGAAGGGCGAGGCGGTGGAGAGACTGTTCATCGCGCTGATGGCAGTGATCATCTGCGTCAGCGTGTTTAATTCATGGCGGTATGCGGTATGATTAGTGAAATTGACGCTGTTGTATATTCCAATAAACGTATAGCAATGTTCCAGCGGCTTATGGCGGACAAGAAAAGATGAAGGTAAGCACAGGAGACAACCTCACCATTGCAAAATATTTTGACACAAACGCCGACTGGATTTGAAACAGAGTTGTTTTTCGAACTGTTTTGTCGAAAAACAACTCCGTTTTTCTCTGCAGCCGCTGCAATAACTTGACTTTTTGAAAAGACAAACTATGATGTATTTCTGAAAAAGAGTCAAAAAATATTGATTTAGGCTCACTTTTTAGACATAGGCTTTCTCTCAAGCCTGTGTTTTTTTCTGCCCATAAAATTTCTCAAATCGCACCGGCGGCTTGTATGCCAGCGTCTGGTGGGGCGTTGACATGTCTTTTCCCATGGCCTTACTCCCTGATTTATCGTCGAGTAAAAACAGCTTCTAACAGATGTAAACAGTTTAAGTGAAAAAACCGTGAGGTAAAAAATTTTCAGCCTGATCGTTGAAAAAACGCACGCAAAAGAGTATATAGTGCATAATTTTTAATCTGAGAATCTATCATATTTCACAAATTCAGGGCCGATTTGAACTTGGCACAAACCTTGCTCTAACTTTTAAACAGAGTTAATTGTACACAAACAAGCGATTCAGTGCATCTGTTCGCTTGAGTTCAAATGGATTTGTTTGTGCTGCAATTCATTCTGGAATAGCAATTGAATTGCCCCGCAAATGCCGTTCCCGCGTTTTAGAGGAAAAACTAACTCAATTGGGGCAGCGCAAATTTATGGATGGAGGGAAATTATATGGTAGATCAAATTCAATTGGAGTGGCCATCGCTTGGCATTCAGGTGCGCGCGAGACTCATGTGGGACCATGCGCCCCATTTCTGTGCGGAACTGGAGAAGCTTCTCCCCTTTGAGAGCATTCACGGTCACACAGTTATCTCCGGCCACAATATGAGTATTCCCATGAAGCTACTTTGGCTTGAGAGAGAATATGACGCGCCCCGCAAGCCGGGCCGCCTGTTCATTTACACAAATGGTCAGCGTATCGTCATCCCCTATGCCGCCACCACAGAGCCCGGCAATGTGAATTGTTTTGCTGATGTGCTGGAGGAGGATATTCCAAAGCTGGTGGAAGCTGGTTTAAACTGCAAGCACCGTTTCATGACCGGTGACACAGAACCACAGACGGTAATCGTCTCTGCGGCATCTTAAAGGAGGGCTGAGAAATGGACTGGAAAGAAGTCAAACGTAAAATTGAGGCACAGATCGATGAAAACTGGCTGAAAGAGCCGGAAGCAATGTGGAAAACCCGCCATGGAATCAATGTAACTGGGGCGGGTTCCTTCAATCAGTACCTGTCCACTATGATGTTTGTTGACGTATATACAATCGCTTATGGTCAGCACATGTTCTTTATGTTTGTGCAGATGTGCGACGAACCGGAGATATCTTTGGAAGCCCTCAAAAAAATGACGCATAACGAGTTGGCAGTTGGATTTCAGTCCATGCAATTCCTCTCCTACGTCTCAACCCCCGAGATCAATGAGTTTGCCAAAGATATTGACGCCGTTCTCTTCCAACTCCAGACAAAAGAGGAGTACAGAGAGCTTATGGGCGCCTATGTACGATACATCAATCTTATTCATTATTGGCATCACTGTACCTTCCCCTGGCATGTGGGATTGATGTACCAATACAGAAGCACCAGTGAGCTGAAGGAAATGGCGCGATTGGCTGGGAATTGACCGCATATCTGTAGAACTGCAATTGAAGTTTAATGTAAGGAGGTTATCTTTATGTTCGGTTTGCCTGCATGGATTATGGTATGGCTGATTTTCTACTGGGCCAGTGTAATTGGAAGCTGGGTACTGTCTTTTTCCGGAAAGCTGTTTGACAATAAAAAGAAAGGGGATAAACGATGAACAGGTCAACCGTATACGTTATCGTGTTTATTTTCTATATTTTGTCTTGTCTGGGAATATCCGCTTGGGTCAAGCATAGAGAGCAGCGCAAGGACCGGGAAGGTTTTTTGCTCGGGGACCGCAGCATTGGACCCTGGCCCATTGCCTTCTCCTTTGTGGCGACCCTGGTCAGTTCCTCCCTGTTTATGGGCAGCGGCCCTAAAATTTATCAGCAGGGCTGGTCGTTTGCGATTTATGGTATGATGTTTATGACCATTGGCGTCATCCTCTCCTGGGTGGTCTATGCCAGGCCTTTGTCCAATCTGACGGACAAGCTGGGGGCGTTGACAATTACCGACCTGTTGGCCTACCGTTATAACTCTAAGGGAATCAGGAGCTTTTCTTCTCTGGCTACAATCATTATCTACATCCCTCTGATGGGATCCCAGCTGGTGGCGGCGGGCAAGCTATTCCAGACTGCGTTTGGTCTTCCATATTGGGCCGGTATTGTCATTGTCGGCGTTGTCCTGACGGTTGCCACCGCGCTGGGCGGATTTAAGTCGGTTGTCTATAACGACTTTTTCCAGGGCATTATCATGTATGGAATTTTCCTGATTCTGGTTCCCGTGATGCTGGTCAAGGCCGGAGGCTTCAGTGCTGTCAATGCGGTAATTGCCAAAGAGGCGCCCGAAATGTTTGCCGCTGTTACCCCCAAGTTCCCGCCGCTTATGATCGTATCCTGGTTTGTCTATCTGGTAATCGGTCTTGGGCTGGGACAGCCCTCGCTGCTTGTGCGCTATCTGGCCTGTAAGGATGAACAGGTTATCAAGCGTGCGTTCCCCCTGGCGGTTACCTGCCATGCCTTCGGCTGCACCTCCATCGCGCTGGTTATGACATCTGCTTTCGTACTGTTCCCCGGTATTACGGACCGGGAAACGGTATTCCCCACCATTGTGGGCAATGTTTTCCCCCCTGTTCTTGGGGGACTGGCCCTATGCGCGGTGTTTGCCTGCATGATGTCTACCGTCGACTCTCAACTTCTGGTGGCATCCAGCTGCTTTTCAGAGGACATTTACAAGGGGGTTTTCAAAAAGGATGCCACAGAGAGGCAAGTATATAACGCCGGCGTGATCAGCACTATTGTGATCGGCATAGGAGGTATCCTGACAGCGTTGTATTCCGGCCTTGGCGTGCTGGATTTGATTATTCTCGCGGAGTCCTGTCTGATTCCAATTTATCTCTTTTCTGTCTGCGGCTGTACCCATTTCAAACGACTTAACGCCGCCGGCGTTCTAAGCGGCATGATTACCGGCGCAATCACAGCCTTTGTTTGGGAGTTGAAGTTTGGCTGGGACCTGGTTGTTCCTGTTTTCCCTGCCGTTGTTGTGTGCGCTGCTATGACTTTTGCGGTCAGCTATATGACAAAAGCTCCAGATGCGGTGGTAGTCAACACCTTCTTCGGCGATGGGACGAAGGATGAGCTGATTGCCTACAACAGCAGACATTGATACCGCCGGCTCGCCTTTTCCCTCTGAGGCAGGCCTGAACCACCCCTCTTAGTGCCGGGGCGGCTGACTGTCGTCCCGGCAAACTTATTTCAAACGGAGGTATATATTATGAGTATTGATCCCGCAACACTGGAGGTTGTGAGGAACAGCTTCGTTTCCATTGCGGAAGAGATGGGAGTAAGCTTGGTCAGAACTGCATACTCCCCCGGTGTAAAGGAACGACGGGACTGTTCCTGCTCTATTTATGACTGTGACGGCATGATGACGGCTCAAGCGGAGCATGTTCCGCTTCATCTGGGTGTGATGCCCCAAGCGGTCAAAGAAATCTTAAAGCTTTTTCCCTCCAGTGAGATGAACAGTGGAGACGCATACATGATCAACGACCCGTATCGGGGAGGAAACCATCTGCCCGATATCATCATGGTAACGCCTGTATTTTATCAGGGGAAACTTTTTGCTTATGTGGGCAACATGGCGCATCACAGCGACGTGGGCGGCATGCGTCCCCGCTCCATGGCGGGCGACGCAACTGAAATATTTCAAGAGGGCATCCGGCTGCCTGGCCTGAAGCTGGCACAGAATGGCCATTTTGATCGGCAAATACTCCGATTTATCCTGTCTAATACCCGTACGCCGGAAAACGTGGAGGGCGACCTGAACGCACAGCTGGCGACCAACATGCTGGCCAGCCGCCGACTGATAGAACTGTGCGACAAATATGGCTTGGGCGTAATACAGGAATGTATGCAGCAAATTCTGGACCGCTCCGACCGGCAGATGCGGGAAGAACTTCGGCGTATCAAAAACACCACAGTTACCGGGCAGTCCGCCGTAGACTGCGGAGATCTATCTTACCCTATCAAGGTAAAGGCCATCTTTGAGGACAGCACACTCACCTTTGATTTCAGCGAAACGAGTCCGCAGACGGCCAGTCCTGTAAATGCAGCACCTGCGGCTACCCAAGCGGCCGTCAAATTTGCTGTCAAAACACTGATCGCACCTTGGATATCTCCTAACGAAGGCGCGTTTCGTTCTATTAAGACAATTTTACCCCCCGGTATTATTATAAATCCAGTCTCGCCGGCACCTGTAGCCAGTTCCTGTGAGGTCAGTTATAAAACTGTGGAAGCCATATTTGACGCACTGGCCCCGTTGTTTCCGGAACAGGTTATCGCTGGCTCCGGCGCGGGTGGTGTCCTGTCCTTTGGCGGTTACGACGCCCGACTTGGAAAGGCTTACGCCTATGGAGAGGGCCTCGGCGGAGGCTTCGGTGCCTGTCGGTTTAAAGATGGAGAGAGTGCCTGCAAGCCCTCCATGTCCAACTCGAAGGATACCCCAGCTGAGGTGTTGGAAATGACATATCCCGTTCGGCTTGTTCGATTTGCCCTTCGTCCCAATTCAGAGGGCGCGGGACAATTCCGCGGCGGATTCGGCTTTTACCGCAGCTTTGAGATGCTGGATGATCATGTGGTCTGGTCCACGCAGACTACCATGTATTCCCTGCCCCCGCAGGGCCGACAGGGAGGGCTGGACGCAAAGACCGCCGAATGTGTGATCAACCCGGAGACGGCGCGGGAGAGGAAACTGGAGGCATATGGTACGGCTATTTTGAACAAGGGCGATGTTATCGAACTGCGCAGCGCGGGCGGTGGCGGCTATGGTGATCCCCGCCTGCGGGACCGCAGGTATTTGGAAGAAGATATAAAAAATGGCTTAATCAGTGTGGAACGCGCCCGGGCAGAGTACGGGTTCCAGGAAGAAGGAGAGAACGAATATGGAACGTGGACGTTATAAGGTTTCCATTGACATCGGCGGAACCTTTACCGATGTTGTGGCGATGCGGCAAAGCGACGGCCTGATACAGGTCTTGAAGGTTTCCTCCACCCCAAATGACCCAAGCCGGGCCTTTCTTCAAGGAATCCGTGAGCTATCTGTCCGTTTGGGAATACTTCCTTCCGATATCTCCTGTCTGATACACGGCTCAACTGTGGGCTGCAACGCTGTAGTACAGGGCAGGTTGCCCAAAACGGCGCTGGTCACCACCCGTGGGTTTCGGGATGTTCTGGAGCTGGCGCGGATGATACGTCCGGTCTCTTATGACCTTCACTTTTCCAAAGCCCGACTTCTGGTTCCCCGTTATCTCCGCTTTGAGGTCTCGGAACGGATCGGGGCAGGAGGAGAGGTTGTGGAACCCCTTACCGGAGAGGAACTGCAAAGAATTGTGGATCAGGTTAAGTCCAGCGGGGCTCAAGCGGTAGCCGTCAGCTGCCTGTTTTCCTTCCTGAATCCTCAGCATGAGAGAGAAATCGGCGAAGCGCTGCGGAAGGGCCTGCCTGGCTGTCATGTCTGTCTTTCCTGCGAGGTAAATCCAATTTTCCGGGAATATGAACGTACCTGCGTGACTGTATTAAACGCTGCACTGGTTAATGTAATGAGCGGATATCTGCAAAAAATTCACGATGGACTGCGGGAACTGGGATGTGATGCACCTTTGTACATTATGCGTCAGGACGGGGGCTATATGGGCAGTTCCGTGGCGCAGACAATGCCAATTCAGGCATTGGTTTCCGGGCCCACCGGCGGTGCACTGATGGCAAATTATCTGGGACATCTCACGGATCATAGAAACGTTGTCTCATTGGATGTAGGCGGGACAACCGCTGACGTCTGCATCACATCGGCGGGTGAAATTCAAATCGCTGATAATCTTCAGGTAGGAGGCTACCCGCTGAGCATACGTTCAATCGAGGTAAACGCAGTAGGGGCCGGCGGTGGCAGCATTGCATGGCGGGACAAAGGAGGCTTTCTCCACGTGGGGCCGGACAGTGCCGGCTCTAGTCCAGGCCCTATTGCCTACGGCCTGGGGGGTGAGAATGTGACGCTGACTGACGCCAATCTTGTACTGGGCCGGCTGGCGGAGGGCAGCCTGCTGAATGGCGATATGACATTGAATACCAGTCTGTCCATGCGGGGCGTAGAGAAATTTGCGGAAGAGGTGGGTATGACTCCGGAGGAGCTGGCGGAGGGAATTGTAAAGATTGCCGTAGCCAACATGGCCAAGGGAATTCGCGTACTCTCGGTCGAGAGGGGTCTGGACCTGCGCGACTTTATCTTGGTTCCTTTTGGAGGTGGAGGCCCCATGTATGCCTCTGAAATTGCCCGCGAATTGGGTATCCCCAGAGTGTTGATCCCGCCTCACCCTGGGATTGGCTCCGCATTTGGTCTTCTGACCTCTGACCTGCGGCATGTTGCCAGCAGAAGCTGCGCCTCTTCAGCAGAGGATGTTGTCCCGGCGAGATTGACTGCGATTGCTGAAGAATTGTCTGCCCAAGTATTCAAAACCATGGAAGAAGAGGGGCACTGCGCTGACGAGGTAAGTATCAGCGCGACGGCTGATTTCCGATATCGCGGACAATCATATGAAATTCCGGTTCCTATTCGACTCCCTGTAACAGAGGATACGTTGGAGGAGGCGGTACAGCAGTATCACAACATCTATGAAACGCGGTATGGTCACTGTAACGCTAAAAGTCCCGTGGAGATTGTCAATCTCCATGTTGTGGGTGTGGCATCTATGGAACGTGCCGCAATTAAAGAAACAAGGCCAGGTACCGGGGCTGCGAATGCTGTGACAGACTCTCGAAATGTGGTGTTCTGTGGCAAGACCTATGACACTAAAATTTATCAGCGTGAACTCCTAGGCGCCGGTGATTCTATCTGCGGCCCCGCAATTATCAGTGAATATGACTCCACCACAATCCTGTGGCCAGGAGATTTACTGGACGTGGATCAATACGGAAATATGGTAATTTATTTCCAGAAATAGGGAAATCAATAAATAATATTCCATAATAAGACAGCATTTCCATAGCCCATCTGGTGTCATGGAGTGCTGTCTTATTGTGTGGGGAGTATATGTTGTGGTATAATAAATTATATTTGAGGGGTATTCCACATCGGAGAGGAGAAATCGTCCGTGAAAGAGCTTGTAATCCTTTTGGAGGACAAAGAAACTGATTATCAGGTTGGGCGTTTTATTAAGGAAAACCTGCGTATGGTGCTAGAGGATGCAGTTAATATTCATATCAGTTTTTTATCCGAAATGGAGAGGTTTAGATTCAACGATATGGACCTGATTTTAGTAATGGTCCCTACACTGTTGTATAAAATCAATTCCCATATACACCAGCAATATGCTCCGGAAAAGTTTTTGCTTGTCACTCGTACGCTTTCACAAAAGGCATTATCGGCCGTTCAGCAGATTCCTCAAGGCTCGCGTGTCCTTGTCTGCAACAGAACGCCAGAAACTACAGCAGAACTTCTCAGAAACCTCTACGAGCTGGAAGTAATTCATCTGGACCTGGAAGTATTCAGGCATGGAATGGACCCCAACGCGTTTTCTTATGTCATCACTACGAGTAACAATAAGCAGCTGCAGGGATGCACTGTCCCCATGATAGACATCGGATATCGGCAGCTGGGAATACAAGCGTTTCTGGATATATTTTCCAGACTCAACATCACTGACCTTAAGCTGAAAGCAAATCTGACGCAGTATATCTACAACCTGCCCGCCAAATATAACGATGTGGGAAAACGATATTACGAAGCGGGGATGATCATTCAAATTTTGGAAAAGGTGATGGAAAAAGCTGATTTTGGTGTATTGGTAACTGGGATAGATCGAAAAATACTTTATTACAACAAAAAAACCGTTCAAATTTTTGGAAGTGAGGTAATCTCCAAAGAATATTTAGAGCTGCGAGACAACCAAGAGGCCAGCGATCTAATTTACAGCAGTAATTTTGACCATGGGTTAGTACAAATAGGCCGAGAATATGTAATGTTTGATCGATACCCACTGGTAATGAACAACACACCTATGAGCTACTTTTTCGAATGCCAGACGGCAAAAAACATCAATGAGATGGACAGCAGGCTTCGGGCGCAGCTTAAGGCGTCTGGGTTTTGCACACACTATACGTTTGATAATATTGTTTATCAATCGGATAAGATGAAAGAAAGCCTGTCGATTGCGCAAAAGCTGGCTGTAACCGACTACCCGATTTTGATTTCCGGCGAGAGCGGCGTGGGCAAAGAAATGTTTGCGCAATCGATTCATAACGCGTCCCACCGTACGAATGGACCTTTCGTTGCAATCAACTGTGCAGCAATGCCGGAAAGTCTTCTGGAAAGCGAGTTGTTCGGCTATGAAAACGGGGCCTTTACGGGTTCAAGAAAAGGCGGAAAAATAGGACTTCTGGAGCTCGCGAATAAAGGAAGTATTTTTCTGGATGAAATTGGTGATATGCCTCTTTTCTTGCAGGCAAAATTACTGCGGGTCCTTCAGGAAAAGAAAATCATGCGATTAGGAAGCGACCGCATCATTAATATTGATATCCGTATTTTGTCCGCTACAAACAAAAAGCTGATGAGCCAGATCGAAAAGAATCAATTTCGTGCCGATTTATACTACCGATTATCAACTTTTGTGATAGATATCCCACCATTGAGAATGCGCAAAGAGGATATTATTCCATTGTTCTATATATTTTCCAAACGCAATCAGAAATTGACTCCGGAAGAGGAGCGGCAGCTTATTGCATATCCATGGCCAGGAAATGTGCGGGAACTTCAAAATACAGCTGCTTACTATGATATGATTGGCAATATTAGGACAATTGGCCATACCATGATTGAGCAACCAGTTATTGTCCCGGAAAGCAGGGAGGAGAAAAAAATCCTTGAACTGCTTGGCCGGTACCCGGAAGGGGGGATAGGGCGCAGTCGTCTTATCGCGCTTATGGATGAAGAGGGAATTCACATAAGTCAGAAAAACGCTGAAAAACTAATTAAACAGTTGTTGGATAAACAAATGATTGTTCGAGGAAAGGGACGACAGGGGATCCGCCTGGCCAATATTTAAGGAACCACTGATGAAATCTCCCCGCTGATAGAAGAGGAAGAAAGCATCTGTCTGATGATGGGGAGCGGCAGGGAAGATGACAAGGCAGTCTGCGGGGACAGACCTTATTCCAGTGCCTCTGTGGGCGGACACCGATAAAATCAATGCTTCAGCGTTTTGTCAGTATCCTGTTAAAATGGCACAGAGGCCGGCGTTATAAAAACGCCGGCCTTTTTCTGCAAAATGGCATTTTATTGTTTGGCGGCTTCGCAGACCGGGTTACTCAGTCTCTCTCCCATGCCCTCAATTTCCACTTCCACCAAGTCGCCGTCCGTTATGGGGAGAACATTAAAGGGCGTACCGGTCAGTATCACGTCGCCTGGATAGAAGGTTATCACCTGAGACAGGTAAGACAGCAGCACACTCGGTTTGAATACCGTCTTTGCCGTTTCGTCCTCCTGAACCTTTTTGCCGTTCAAATACGTGCGCACGACCGTGTTGTCAGGATCAATCTCTGTCTCGATAAAGGGACCTATGGGCGCAAACGTGTCAAAGGATTTTCCATAGGTCAGCTGAAGCGGCCACTTCATCAAACTGCGCTCCGTTACGTCGTTGCAGGCTACCACTCCAAAAATATGTTCCTTCGCCTGCTCCGGCGTCACCCGGCAGGTAACATCCCGAATTACAATTCCCAGCTCTCCTTCATAATCCACCCGCTGGGCGGAAGGCGGGATGATAATGTTCTCTCCGCTGGGAATGGCGCAGGTGACGGGTTTCATAAATGTAGCGGGACGCTCCGGGATTTCCAGCCCCAGCTCTTTAATATGATCTACATAGTTGGAGCCGATGCAGAACAGTTTTGTGGGTTCGCAGGGAACCAGTAATTTTACTTCCTCTCTCGGAAAGCACTCACCGGTTTCCTGGTAACTGCTGTACATGCTGCCGCTGATTTGACGGATGGTACTCCCGTCCAGAATACCGTAGGCAGGTTGCCGCTGTTTTGCCTGAAAGCGGACCCATTTCATAAATTTTCCCTCCTTATTCCCAGTGGTGGCCCAGATCCCGAACCTTTTCGCTGGGGACGCGATCCGACTCGGCAGGGAGGAACATATCCACCACAATAGCTGTTGCGTTTCCCAAGGTGAAGGCCCCGTGTACCACGTCGCTGGAAACAATTCCAAAGCAACCCTCATTCAGATGATACTCCCGGCCCTCAATAATGATTTTGGCCTTTCCCCGGCGGACAAAGGCTAATTGCTCCGCAAAATGATGATGATCACCCCGGCCCACTTGGGGGGGCATCTCCCACGTCTGCATCGTTGCTCTGGGCGTGGCCTGTAAAATGACCGACCGCGCACCGTTGGGCGCGTCCGTCCACTCCTGCTCCTCAATATCAAAAAAGATTGGTTTTCTGCCTTCCATCCGATTCACTCCTTTCTATGTGGTTCTACTGCCAATTATGGCCTCGGTCCGTAATCTTCGGACTCTCCGGAAGAGAGTCCCACGCGGGTAAATAATAGCGCACATTGACAGCAGTGCTTCCATCCCGGTTCTTAACAAAATAGGTACATCCCGCGGGGATCCAGCACCAGACGCCGTCATTGACAGGATAGGTGATCCCATCGATCACATAGTCGCAAATGCCATTCTCGCACAGAACCAAAATCTCGCAGGGCGAGGACACCTGGGCCGTCTGCTGCCCTTTGGGAATCTCATAATACTGAACTGTGGCCTGTTCGGATGCCTGGAATACGCAGTAGCGTACTCCGCCTTCCTCCTGGGTCCACTGAACTTCTTCTATGTCAAACAGTTTACTCATTTTCTCCTCCCAGTCCTTCCGCCACCATTTCGTTGGCCCTTCTTACATTCCTGCGCACGCTCTCGCAGGACGCGCCAAAATGTTTCATCTCGTCGTCGGGGAGCTCCAGCTCCAGAATTTCCTCCACTCCTTCCCGGCCAATAATCGCGGGGGTACTCACATAGACGCCAGATTGCCCATACTGTCCGTCCAGCATGACAGAAAGGGGCATAGCCACCTTCTCGTCGTTATAAATACTGCGAACCACTTGCGCCAGCACCGAGGTAACGGAAAAGTCGATTCCCCGCTTTGTAAACCAGACCTGATAACCGGACCCCTTGACCTCCTGGGTAATCTTCTCCTTGTCAATCTGGCTGAAGCGCGGGCTGGATTTTTCCAGCTGAGCCAGCGGCTTGCCCCCCACCGTAACGTGGGACCAGGCGGGAAATTGCGCGTTTCCGTGTTCTCCAAGCACAAAACCGTTGATCGCGCTGGGATTGAGATCCAACTCACGGCCGAGGATGGAACGGAAGCGGGCAGAATCCAGGCCGGTTCCCGTACCGATCACTTTTCTGCTGTCCAGACCTGAATCGCGCCAGACAATCTGCGTAATGGCATCACAGGGATTGGTAATGTTGATGATAATCCCGTCAAAACCGGCGGACATAAGCCGAGGAATCAGACTCTTCACCTCTCGGACACTGTTGGCCAACTCGGCATCCCGCAGCGCCACCTCAGGGATTTCTCTGGCGACACAGATTACTACGATGTCGCAGTCGGCCAGGGCAGATATGGGGCCGGTACGAATTGCTACTCTGTGGGGATAGCAGCACGCAGCGTCAAAAAGATCTTTGGCCTGCGCCGCCATAAGCGCCTCGTTGGTGTCGCAGAGAACCAGCTCGTCCACAATGCCTTGGACGGCCAGGCTGTACGCGCAGTGTGAACCTACATGCCCCACCCCGACTATACCGACACTCCTCTTTTGAATACTCATTGATCATCCTTCCTTTCTTATTGAATTAAATAGCGTTCCAGCGCCGCAAAAATAATGTTGGGCAGTTTTCCAAACGTGTAGGGCAGATTGACCCTCTCGGTCCACTTATGACCATCTTTTCCGTAACATCCGAAGGAAAAAGCGGGAATATTCAGCGCCTTGATATTCTCGAAGGGAAGCGAATAGACTTGTCCGTAACCGGGGAAATTCCGAATCAGCGTCTGGATCGACTCCTCGTCGTCGTCAATTTTCAAATAACTGCTGTCAGAGAGAACGGGGAAAAATTGCATAAGTCTCATATCCTCTTCCATCGCCGGCCCCAGCTCGTCTAACAATTGCCTGACATCCTCCAAGAGGGCCTTCTCCTCCGGAACATGGAGTTTCATCGTGTTTCTGGGGCAGAACGGAGGGGCCAGAAAGATGATGGCTGTGGGCTGAGTAATGGCACATACGTTGCAAAGATGCTGCACCAATAAAAGAGATATCTCTCTGCGGTCAGCGTTTTTCTGCACCTCTTGGTCCGCAAGCTCCCGAAGCGCCCGGTCTACATCCGGGTCTATTGCCTTGGCCTGTTCATAGAGCCGGTCATATTCCAGCACCTGGAAGGAATACCCGCAGGGCTGATAGGGTTCCCCGGTGCGCTGACAGTATCGCTTAAATTGCTGATCGGTATGGCGAACCACCGTCTCCATCGCTGTCTCAGCCACTCTGCGCAGGCACCCCATAATTTCAGCCATGGGCTGACTGTGGATGAAATAGTTAAAATACAGGAAACAGGCCTGGGGGGACGTGACATCATACGACGGTTTCAGATCCCGGCATCGTAAGGCCAAAGGCGGAAGAGTCAGCTCCCCCCGGTATTCGTCGGCAAGGTCAGCCTGAAGCTCCATCTGCCGCACAATTTCAGCGGCGGCCAGCGTGGCGCTGAAGCCCTCAAAGCCATGTCCTACATGAGTCGCTTTTCCGATCAGATAGAAGCAGGGAAGTATTTTCCCCACCGCGCCGGAATGAAAATACTTGTGCGTATCTCCGGGATAAGCGGGAGAAAAGAAATCTGTATTGATGGACATCAGATAGTTAAGCTTTTCTTTCTCTCTCCATTCCAGCAGGATATCCAGGGCATCCATAATGCCATAGTGCTGGTTCTCTTCCACAGGGTTGAGCATATAGACGATATTGCCGTCGAACTGGCCGGTGTTCTCAGAAAAATATTTTGTTATGCACATCAGCACGGCATCTCCGCACTTCATGTCACAGGCGCCGCGCCCGAACATCCACTCGCCTGACTCAATATCCGCCAACACCTCCGGGTCCTGGGTCAGGGCTTTGATTTTCTCTGGCAGGGTCTGATAATCAAACGCGTAGTCACGCAGCGGACCAAAGTCCTCAATTCCCACCGTATCACAGTGTCCCTGTAAAATTAAGGTGTCCTGGCAGTCGCTTTTTGTTCCACGAACCAGCGCCAATACGTTGATTCGATGCAGAGGATCGTTTTTCAGCTCTTGAACTACCAGCTGCTGGGGATGAGTCTGGAAATACGGCAGCTTCGCTAACCAGTCATGGACGTATCGGGCAACATGTGTCTCCCCCTCCGTCCCATTGATACTTGGTATTTCTACCAGGCGCTTGGTCAGTGCTAGGGCCTCCTCATAAAAATAACCGTTTTCAAGCATGTTGTGTTAGGTGCTGGAACTGCACCGCACCCATCCTCCTTCCTCCATCGGATTTTCCTGCTGTGGCCTCTCCACAACATGAGTGTACGTTATTCAGAATAAGCAATTTACGTGCCACCTTTTTCGGCAGGATTTGGGACCGGAAGGGCGGCGCGGAACTGTGCGGTTTTCAGCGGATTCAACCATTTGGCAAAACTTTTCCTGAAAAATCCACGTTTGTCGGCAAAATATTCAGAATAATGACAAAAACACAAACTGAGAAAAATATGATACAGGTTGCACAGAAAAAATGTATCAGGCTCACAACTCCAGCAATGTCGACAAAAAGAGACATGTCTCCATTTTAAGACATCTGGGAAAAACCTATCATTTCAGGCTTTTTAACTTTGCGGACGTTGTGCAAGTTGCCGAATAGCAACACTTTTCCTCTAAGAGGCCGGATCATCCGCGCCTTTCTCCGTTTGGGCAAAAATAATTCCAGGTTTTTTATTTTAATTCAATGTTTTGTCATATGCCCGACCGTTTGAGACTTTCTAAATTTTGGGATTTTTGGAGGCCGCAATTTCGGACTTAACTGCAAAATTAAGGCAAAAATCCATCTGTTTTCACAGCTTTTTATCCAAAATTCAAAAAAGTATTTTTGCGGCAGAACAGGGCGGACCAAGCGGTTGGACCGGATTGTTTGGGCTCGCTTTGCAAATATGGCATAGAGTTTGCTTGCATCTTAAAGCATGGCACTTGCCGCAAATCTGCCAGCGGCAGCGGAGATGCACGCGTCTCCAGCAGTACAAAAGGGAGGTACTTTTATGAAAAAGAAGTTCTTGTCTCTTACTTTGGCTCTTATGGTTGTCCTAGCCAGCACAGGCTGCTCTAAGACGTCAGCCCCCGCCGGAAGTACCGGCAAACCGGACGCCGGTACATCTGTCTCCTCCTCCGGGACTCAGTCAACTGGTGAGGCGGAATTCATTTTGAAAATTGCCGGCACCTACAACGAGGAATCCTTCATGGGGATTGAGGCCAACGACTATTTCAAGCCCTATGTAGAAGAGAATTCAAACGGACGCATCAAGGTAGAGGTTTACTGCAACTCGGTTCTGGGCAGTGACCGGGAGCTGATCGAGGCAATGCAGCTCAATACCGTGCAGGCCGCCATTGCGCCGGTAAACGTGATTGCCAACTTCAACATGCCTAAGCTCAACGCGATCTCTATGCCCTATCTGTTCCACGACCGTGAAGACGCCTATGCCCAGCTGGACGGGGAATTTGGAGAGTATATGAAGGAGGACCTCCCGGAGGTGGTTGGGATCCGCGCCCTGAAATGGAGCGAGAGCGCCATTCGTAACCTCTCCAACAGCAAGCGTACGATCACATCCCCCGACGACTGCAAGGGGCTGAAGTTCCGGGTGATGGAGGCTGCCATTGATATGGCCATTATTGAAAGCCTGGGAGGCAGTCCCACACCTATGGCCTTTAATGAGCTGTATACCGGTTTGCAGCAGAAAACCGTGGACGGTCAGGACAACGGTCTGGTCATGACCTACCAGATGAAGTTTTATGAGGTTCAAAAATACTATACGGTAACGGAACAGTATTTCCTGGCCAACGGCCTGGTGGTCTCCGAGCTGTTTTGGCAGAGTCTGCCCGAGGACCTTCAGCAGGTGGTTGCAGACGGCGCGGAGTACGCTCTGACTGAGGGCCGCAAGATTGTGGTGGAGCAGGAGGAGACCTGTATCCCCGTGATGGAGCAGGCCGGAATGGAGATCACCTATCTCTCTGACGAGCAGCGGGACGCCTTCAAGGATGCCACAAAGCCCGTATGGGATCGGATTGGCGAAATTGTAAAGGACGAAAAAGCCATTGAGATGGCAACCGATCTCTATAATCGGTAAAAGGCCAGAAGCCGCACGCGGTTAGGAATATCTGAGAGGAACGAGAGGTTTCCATATGATACTAAAAAAAATATGGGCCCATTTGGAGGAGTTTGTCCTCCTGCCCATTCTGGTGTTCCAAGTTGGACTGATCTTTGTGCAGGTTATCATGCGGTATATTTTTGACAATTCGATCTCCTGGTCAGAGGAGCTGGCCCGATATCTGTTTGTGTGGCTGATGTGGTTTGGCGTAAGCTATGCGGCGCGCAACCGCACTCATCTGCGTATTACCATGATTCGGGACAGGCTTCCCGGACGCGGCGCCTACTGGCTGGAGCTTGTGATCACCCTGGTCTGGCTTGGCTTTGGATGCTTTGTAGTATTCAAGGGCGTGGAGATGGTGCGTTCGATCCTGCGCTTCAAACAGGTCTCAGCCGCTTTGGGATTGCCTATGCAGTACGCCTATCTGGGCGTTCCGCTGGGGGCCGGATTGATGGATCTGCGCCTGCTTGAGATCTTATATGCCGATTATCTGCGCCCCTGTATTCGACACGAAATTCCCGAGGCCCCGGTAAAGGAGGGACAGCCGTAAATGGAATGTATCGTAATTTGTCTGGTTATCCTGTTTGCCTGCCTGATGCTCAGCGTTCCCATCGGCGTTTCTCTGGGGCTGTCCACCGCTGTTGCTATGGCGGCAGCCACTTTCACCCCGACCATTCTGGTGGCCCAGAAGGCTTTTTCAGGGTTGGATTCCTTCCCTCTAATGGCGGTTCCCTTCTTCATGCTGGCCGGCAGTCTGATGACAAACGGCGGAATTGCCCGGCGGATTGTGGAAGTAGCCGACCTGCTGGTGGGAAAGATTACCGGCGGATTAGGGATGGCCACAGTGGCCGCCTCCATGTTTTTCGCGGCAATCTCCGGTTCCGCTCAAGCCACCGTATCCGCCATGGGCACCATGATGCTCCCTGAGATGGAAAAGCGGGGCTACGACAAGGATTTTGCCACCGGCCTTACCGCAACCGCCGGTACAATTGGCGTTATTATCCCGCCCAGCATTCCCTTTGTAATCTATGGCGTGGCCTCCGGTGCTTCTATCAGCGACCTGTTTATCGCCGGCTTCATGCCCGGTATCCTGATTGGCGTGGCGCTGATGGCAGTATGCTACATAATCTCCAAAAAGCGCGGCTATCGGGGCCATACGGACAGCGCCGCCGTGGGCGGCGAAAAGCGATCCGCAGGAAAAATCATCTTCAGCGCCATTCCTGCTCTTCTCTCTCCCGTTATTATTCTGGGCGGGATCTACGGCGGCATTTTCACGCCCACCGAGGCCGCTGTTGTCGCCACGGTGTATTCTCTGTTCGTCGGGGTGTTTATCTACCGGGAGCTGGACTGGAACTCCTGGATGGCCTCTCTGCGCGCCACCGCGGATATGTGCGGGCTCACCGCGCTGGCCCTTGGATTTTCCATGTCCTTCGCCAACTTTCTGACAATGCAGCAGATCCCCCAGAAAGTGGCGGCCTGGATGACTGCAACGTTTCCCCAGCCTTGGGTTCTGCGTATCGTCATCCTACTCATCCTGCTGTTCGTAGGGTTGTTTGTGGACAACATCTCCTCCTGTCTGATTTTGACGCCGGTACTGCTGCCCATCGCCACCGCCACCGGAATGAGTGACGTTCAATTTGGCATTGTAATGACCTGTGCCCTGGCCATCGGTTTTGTAACGCCCCCCTACGGATGTAATCTGTTTACCGCCTCCGCCATCTCCCAGCTGTCTATTGAGAAGATTTCCAAAGCGGCAATTCCCTTTATCATTGCCATGTTTGTTTGTCTTCTGCTGATTACCTTCATTCCCGGCATTTCCATGGGATTGGTCACGCTGCTGGCCCAATTCGCCCACTAGAAGGAGGGAACAGGATATGAGGTCGTGTGCGATTCCCTCCTCTCACAGCGGCTATGCGCTGCAAATACCCGATTCCGTCCGTGTCACGGTTGCCGTTCCGCCTCACTTCCCCGATCTGCCGGAGCCCGGACAGCTGATACGGGAGGCCTTGGATCATCCCATCGGAACCCCTCCCATTGAAGAGATGGTTCGCCCGAACAGTAAAATCTGCATTATCTGTGACGATATTACCCGCCCCACGCCTGTCTGGCTGATTCTGGAGCATCTGCTGCCCAGATTGCTGGCTGCGGGAGTCCCCAAAGAAAATATTTTCTTTGTGATTGCTCTGGGCAGTCACCGCAGGATGACGCGGGAAGAGATGATCAAAAAACTTGGGAAGCGGGTTGTAGAGGAGTATACCGTTCTGAACTCAGAGTTCAGCGACCCGTCCATGCTGACGCAGGTTGGGACCAGCCAGCTGGGCACTCCGATTCGAGTTTTTAAGCCGGCCATGGAGGCTGATTTCCGTATTGCGATCGGAAATATTATTCCCCATGGCTGCATGGGCTGGTCGGGCGGCGCGAAAATCCTATACCCCGGGATCACCTCAGAAGATATCGTGTCAGAGTTCCATGTTATGCAGGGGTTTCAGGATGGGATTGTTTACGGAATGGATGAATGTCCTGTACGGCTGGCGGTAGAAGAGTGGACGCAAAAGATCGGTCTTCACTTTATTATCAACATGGCATTAACCGGGGATTTCCGCATTTACCGTGTGGTGGCCGGGGACTATATCCAGGCCCACCGCGCGGGCGTGGAGAACAGCAAAAAGACACTGGGCATCCCCGTCCCCCGAAAGCCGAACATTGTGGTGGTCTCCTCCTATCCCACCGATCAGGACATGTGGCAGTGTACGAAGGGAGTATATGCCGGCGGGAGAATAATTGCACAGGGCGGCAGCATGATTGTTCTGGCCCCCTGTGTGGAGGGGGTGGGCCCCCACAAGGATTTTCCCAGCCATTTGGGGCTTTACCACGGTCTGGAAAAGCTGAAGGCCCGCATTGATGTCCGGGAGACCGGAGAAGAGCTGCTGTCTATGGCTGTGGGCGTCAGCATTGGAAAGCTTCATGACATCTGTACGATCCATTGGCTGACCAACGGCTGCACAGAGGAAGAAATCCGCCCCAGCCGCTTTGTGTGGCACCGGGAGGAAAAAATCCAAACGGTATTCGACCAGGTTTTGGCTCAGTATCAGGAGCCGGAGGTTTTGATTATCCCGGTGGGCGGCGAATCCTTCCCCTACCTGGCGGACGAAAAATGCAATATGGGAGGATAAAATATGCGCTACCCTGATTTACTGAAGGCAGGCAAAATTGGCCGGCTTAACATCAAAAATCGGATTGTCGTCACACCGGTGGGTCTGTTCTACGCGGACAGCACCGGTGAAGCAGGGGATCACTACCGGGCCTATCTGGAGGAACGGGCAAAAGGCGGCCCCGGACTGATTATGACCGGCATCATCACCATCGACTCCAGAACCGGAAGACTCAGTCCCAATGAGCTGGTCCTGGAGAACCGGGCCCAGGCTATGTCCTACGCGCGTCTGGCCGCCGCGATCCATAAGTACGACGCCAGGCTGATTCTTCAGCTCTACCATCCGGGCAAGTGTACCACCCGGGCCAACCTGAACGGCCTGGAACCCTGGTCCGCCTCCCCCACTCCGGCCAACGACGGAAGCATGGCCCGGGAAATGACGCAGGAAGACATTCAGTTTATCATCGACCGCTATGTAAACGCGGCGGTTCTGGCGCAAAACGCCGGGGTGGACGGGATTGAAATCCATGCGGCACACGGCTACCTTTTGGGCCAGTTCCTGACCCCGACCATCAATAAACGCACGGACCAATACGGCGGCAGCCTGGAAAACCGGATGCGCATTGTGGCAGAGATTTATCAGGCAGTTCGAAAGGCGGTAGGAGAACACTTTGTCGTAGGCGTAAGAATGTCCGCCGATGAGTTTGTAGAAGGTGGCAACAGCTTGGCCGACGGCGTGGAGATGGCCAAGGTGTATGACCGGCTGGGTATGGACTTTATTAACGTCAACTGCGGGCTTCAGGAGTCCTCTCAATTCAACCGCGAGCCCCCGTCCTTCCCACAGGGGTGGAAAAAGCACTTGGCCAAGGCGGTTACAGAGGCTGTAAACTGCCCGGTCATCGCGGTGAACACGATTAAAAAGCCCGACTTTGCCCAGTCGCTACTGGAGGAAGGTGTCTGCGACTTTGTGGGACTGTCCAGAGGACATCTGGCGGACCCGTATTTCACAAAAAAAATAATGCAGGGACGGGAGGACGAGATACGCACCTGCATCAGCTGTCTGAACTGTATGGCCACTCAGCTCAAGGGCGTCCCGCCAACGTGTACGGTCAACCCCATGCTGGGCAGGGAAGACGAGTTTGCCCACCTGAACCGCAACGGCGGCGGCCGGGCTGTGGCGGTAATCGGGGGTGGTCCCGGAGGTATGGAGGCGGCCTGTGTTCTCTCTCAAAGAGGGTTTGACGTCACCCTGTTTGAACGCAGCGAACAGCTGGGCGGTCAGCTCAACTACGCGGAGAAACCGCCCAAAAAGGAAAAGATAACCTGGGCTAAGCAGGGAATGATTCGCCGCCTTCAGCGTGCGGGCGTCCATATCATCACCGGCCAGGAAGCGACTGCGGAGCTGGTCGGCGTACTGCGCCCGGTGGGGGTATTTCTTTGCACAGGCTCTCAGCCCATCCGTCCCGCTTCGATTCCCGGTATTTTTGACAGCCACGTCTTTACCGTGCCCGAGGTCCTCACCGGTCAGGCCCTATTGGATGGCATGTGTGTCACCATAATTGGTTCCGGTCTGGCCGGACTGGAGACCGCCGCCTTTCTGGGGAATCGGGGCTGTCGTGTCACTGTGGTGGAGATGCGCCCGGAAGTCGCTGCCGGCGTATTCCCGCAGGTTGTTGCCGACGAGTGCCAGCAATTGGAGAGCCGGGGCGTGGAGATCCTGACCGGACACAAACTGGAACAGATTTCTCCTGACTCGGTAGAGCTGTCCCGCATGGACGGGAGCCGGGTAAAGCGGACGACGCAGGCAGTTGTCCTGGCTATGGGAGTCTCCCCACGAAAAGATGTGGTGGAACAGTTTGAACGTGCCTTTGACCGCGTGGTGGTGGTGGGAGACGCCAATCGCGAGGGCCGTATTATAGAGGCCGTATCAGATGGATTTACCAAGGCCTGGGTGTTCGATCCCTGAGGGGGATGGCAATGAGTCCAGCCTCTGTTTTGGGAGGCACAGCGGACGCTGTGCTTCCCAAAGTTTTTCCGATGCCTGGAGCAGGTCCGTGTAAGTTTTGAGGGAGAAGGATTATACTTAAGGACATGGCCAGAAACAATCCTGACAGGCCCCATTGCTTACGGAGGAAATATTATGCAGAAAAAGAAACTAACACAACCCGATTTGAATATGATCTACCACACCTATCGAACGATTCTTGAAATGTCCGGCGACGGTTTTCTGGTGATCGACAAGGAGGGAAAGATTGTAGATATCAACCCAACCTATGTGCTGAAGCTGGAGGGGGTTGATGGTCTGAAACAGGAGGAGATCATTGGGCAGGATATATTGGACTATATTCCAACCTCGCTTCTGCCGAACTTTATCCATGTATCCAAGCCCATCAAAGGTATGGACATGCGCCAGGAGATTGCAGATAAATTTCTGAAAAATGCAGAGGAAAAACATCTGATTTCCACCAGGGCGACAATTTATTCAGAAGAGCATGGCGTGATGGGGGCGGTAGCCCAGGTGAAATTTTACGACCATGTGATTCGTCTGAACAATCGCCTCAAGCAAATCGACCAGGAGCTGAGCTACTACAAGCAAGAGCTTGCCTGTATCTCCAGAGAGAAAGCGGACATCGGCGACGATGGTCTGACCTCCATCATTGGCGTCAGCGAGAGTATCACCCAAATGAAGAACGATATCCAAAAAACAGCCGGTGTCAATTTTAACGTGCTGATTGTAGGAGAAACCGGCGTGGGCAAGGAGCTGGTCGCAGAAGCGATTCATAAAGCCGGTCCCCGGAAAAAGGGGCCCTTTGTAAAACTGAACTGTTCGGCCATTCCGGCGGAATTGTTTGAGTCGGAATTGTTTGGTTATGAGGAAGGCGCCTTTACCGGGGCGTCCAAAAAAGGGAAAAAAGGAAAATTTGAGCAGGCCAACGGCGGAACCATTTTTTTGGATGAGATTGGCGAAATGCCTCTGCCTATGCAGGCTAAGCTGTTGCGGGTCCTACAAGAGAGAGAAGTAGATGTAGTAGGAGGAAGCAAGCCCCGGCCCATCGACGTGCGCATTATCTCCGCCACCAACAAAGATCTGGGTGAGTGTATCAGAAATAAGACATTCCGTAGCGACCTGTTCTTCCGTCTCAACGTAATTCGCATCCATGTGCCGGCCCTGCGGGAGAGGAGAGAGGATATCTCCATCCTGGCAGAATACTTTTTGCGGCGGCTTAACGAACAATACAAAACAGAGACCTGCTTCAGCCATGTGGCTATGGATGTGCTGGAGTCTTACAACTGGCCGGGAAATGTTCGCGAACTCCAGAATTTTGTTGAGAGGATGTACGCCTATGCGGAAGACGGCCTGATTGAAAGTAAACATGTTCCCTTTCTGATTCAAAATACCCGGGAACAGGAGATGGGCAAGGGAACACTGCGGGAACAGATGGAGAAGGCAGAACGGGCTATTCTTCTGCGGGCTTTAGAGGGCAATGAGTTTAACTGCCGGCGCACCGCTGAGTCGTTGGGCATTCACCGGTCCACCCTATATAAAAAAATGGAGTACTTTGGATTAGACCGCTCTCTCCAATAGAACATTCATCGACTGCATGGGCGCGACCTGGTATGATGCAATTGCATCCCGCTACATGTTTGAACATCTCCAACAGCGACAACGCTATTCATAACCAAACGACAGCAGAAAAGGGCCATTCGGAAAAACGGATGGTCCTTTTGTTCACGCCGGGCAGAAATTGGTGCGCTGTAAACAAGAAAGGGGTTTCACAGCATTACAAAGGACAGCCCCTGGCACAGAGGCTGTCCCTATCAGAATTCTCTCATCCGCTGGTATAAATGATTTCGCCCCATCCCGTTTTCCAAATTCAGAACGCTTCTGTCAAAGTGCATGAATCTCTATCGCGTATTTTTGGGCCAGAAGCCGGACGCCTTTCTCATACAGGCATGCAGCCTCCTCTCCCCTTCCGTCCAAAAGAAGCTGATACCCGGGCCTGATAAAATTATCATACAGGTACTGATATATCTTGCCGCAATCATCGTCCTCGTCAATCCGTTCCACAATTTTAGGCGCGATTCGATAATATTCCTTGACCAGGGCCTGCCCGGTCTCTGTTTTTATCAGCGTTTCATCCCGATAGCGGCGGAATGCGGTCAACTCCTCGCAATCGTCTGGCTTTCCCTGGAACTGACAGGTAGCCGTTGTGATAAAGCAACTGCTTGAAGTGGACCCGGAAGTAATTTGACTTTTATAATCTGCGGCCTGATGGTATGTTTCATGATCCGATCTTTCTTTACTTTTTTGATATGACTCCTGCCGCTTCAGCAGCCGCAGATGCTCGTCCGCTTCTGAATAGCCCATGCGCTTTGCCTCCTCCAAGTAACGCCGGGCCTTGCCAAAATCTCTTGCAACGCCGCTGCCTTGACGGTAGATACATCCCAAACGGCAGCAGACTTCTCCCGAATGCGGCTCCATTTCCAGATACTTTCTGGCATTTCCGAAGTCCTCCTTTATATGGTAGAGAATTCCAATTCTCGGGACCACATCACCGGCGTACAGCTTGTTCTGATAGATAAACAAGTAGAGTTTGATCACGACGTCAATATTTGCAGGGTTACGCTGTTCATGTACTTCCAGGTACAACATGTCCGCGTAATATAAAATTGCCGGTACATATTTTAGGGAAACCGCCACCCGGAGGTATGTGATCCCCTGAGCGTACCGCACTTTTTCTCCTGCGCACGGAGAAAGACACTGTTTCCCATAGAGGAAAGCGGCCTGGGGGATCAGACTGTCCGCAAGCTTTTTTACCTGGTAGGAGTCGTGCGTGTTTTCGTAATATTCTGTCAGCCACGCTGCGGCTGAGGTGCTCCCCAGTTCAAACGCTTTTTCATAATCAGCCCTGGCCCGATCTGCGCCAGCCTTACTCTCGACGTATTGCGCATGATAATACGCCTCCTCCGCTGACCGTTCCTTGAGACGGTAGGCAAGTTTACACCTCTCGTTTTCTGATATTCTTATCTCTCCGGCGAAATGAAAAAGGCCCCGAATGATCTCCTGTGACGAAACATCGGTTCCTTCCTGCCACTGCAGCCACTCCAGGTCTTTTCTCAGAAGACTCTTTCCCACCGCCTCATGATAGTAGAGACGATACAGCGGCAGCAGATCGCAATTTGCCTTTTTAAGTTTGGAAAGATAATACTCTGCCGTCTGGTTGTCTTCACATTGCAGAGACTGCAGGATGATTTGTCCACAGGTTTCGTTGTAATAGAACGAAAATTGTTTTTCCACGCCGTCTTCATCCACTGTTGGGGACGTCATCTCGCGCAACGATTTTTCAAATTCCGCCGCAAGGCCAACAATTTCCTGCATTTTTTGGTCAAATTCACACTTTAGTTCCTCTTCACGTTCCCTGAAACCGATCTCATTCTTACGGAATTTTGCAATTTCGCTTCCGATATCTTCGGAAAACAAGCTGTCTTTGGCCAAGGCGTTGATATTTGCAATATGCTTGCAGATTGCTGAACAGCGCCACACCTGCATGGGGAGCAGCGCCGCGCGGAACCGGTCGCCAAAAAAAGTGTTATGCCGGAAATGGTCATACTCCTCTGAAACCTGGGACAGCTGCGCCTCGGAAATCACATGGATATTCCGGCCCGGACACTGACGCACAAGATCGATCCGAAATTTGTTTTCTGCCTCAGCGTTGTCGCCGGAAACGATGTATATGGGCGCGGCAGAATTTTTTATCGTGTCAGCGAGGCCCTCCGTGCCGCTGTTTTTTTCATAAATAATGCAAAACAGGTCGCAAAGCTCGGCAAGCCTGGCAAATTCCTGGGTTGACTTGTCTGCATAGCGCGGGAACAGAACATAATTGATTCTGGGATATCCCAGGGAAGCTGAGATTGCATAACTGGCGACCATATCCCGCACATTGAGGTCATGGCGGTAGATGCCGCAAATCTCGCCAAACTGTTCCTGCGTCAGCCTCATCACTTGTCCCGCCCGGTTTGTCGCCATAATCTGCCCAGGTACGATACTGTCATATACAACGCATGGGACATCCCACTGTTTTCCGTAGGCGGCCCGCCGTCCGCTGTTTTGGAGTTGATCCAACACACGAAGGCCGACAGGCGATTTTCCGCTGACGATCCCAACTGACGTACGCCCGGTCAAAAAGGGATACCGTAAAAACAGATCGGCCATACTTAAAATTTGATCCAATGCGTCTTTCAGTTCACTCTTCCTGGGGTAACCGCTCTCCTCTATCTGGCGGATCAATGGCTTACTGTCGCTGTTGATTGCCGCAAACAGCTTTTCGTACGCCCTGCCCGCCGGTGAATCCGCCTGGCGGTCTACGGAAGAAACCTTTGCCAGAGCATCAAAAGTCAATTTTTCATTCAACGATACCTCTCCTCCTGCAACATGTCACGGATGCTGTCTGAGATTTCTTTTTTTGCTTTCTGGAATTTCTTCTCATTTTTACGAATAATATCGATATCGGAATTGATATCTCCGTACATGGTTACCAGTGCGGATATCTCAAAGATATTATTTGCCCGAAAAATCAGCTTTCCAAGTGCGTCCCTCTCCTCCACTCGCTGCCCTTGGGTAGCCTGAAACGCTCCTTCAAATTTCTTGGAAATATTGAGGAACTGCCGCTGGATATCCTCCGCCTTGCTTTCCCGTTTCTGCGCATAGCGAAAAAACCGCCCTACATATTCCGCGCCCTGGTATTCATCCGGTTCAAAGGAGGAATAGCGGATCACATCAAAAATCGGCAGCCCCGCGTTCCTCGCGGCCTTCTCTACCTGTTCCGCTACCCTCCTTGACTCGCTCTCCGTCTTCAGGTCGCACTTATTCACAACAATTAAAATCTTTGTGCGAAGATTCAGTTTTTCCATAAACCGGATGTCATTGTCTGTAAGCGTGCCGTTTTCGACAGAAACCAGCCAAATTAGATAATCAATCGCCTGAAGCTGAGAATACGCCTGCTGCAAATCGGAGTAGTCCTCAACCAGAGAAGCGTCGGGTTTGTTATAGCCGGGCGTGTCCAGCAAGGCAATATTGTCCTGAAAGTCTTCGGCAAAAACTGCGATGAAATCCATGTACTGCGCAAGTCCCAAGCCATACGTAGTCTGAAATTCATGGGAGATCGCGGCCAGGGCCCAATTGTCCAGCTTGACCTGTGCGCCTTTTTTCGTATAGGCCAACACTTGGTTGCTGTCCCCGCTGACGATGTAAGTAGGAACGGATGTGGACGGGGCCTGGTCGACCGGCAATTGATTCTTAAAACCGGCGCCTAAAATCGAGTTGATAAACTGGGACTTTCCCGCACTGAATTTCCCGCCCAGGCCAATGACCGCACGGTCCTGCAAAATCCGATATTTCCACGGGAACCGCAGCTGGTCGCTGAGTATTACCAGCTCGGAATACAGCTTCAGTGCGTCGTTCAGCTCAAGCCTGTGTGTATAGGACAGCAGCTTCCGATCCAGCAGATGATCCACCCGACGGTATCGCTGCTTCTGATAATATGCCTCTCCCGGCTTCTTTGATATAATACTGGATACCAGAGCCAGCCCCTTCTCCGGCTTGTCCAGATATGGGTTGCCCGTCTTGATCGGACCCGCGTCAGCTGCGGTGTGGTTGCGTTTCAGCGCCATATCACTTACTCCCCAAATTGCCTGACTGTCTCCTTGTACCTGGCAATGTCTTCGATAAAATTCTCATACAGCATCAGGTTTTTCTTCTTGTCGGAAAGCTGCATTCTGGTTCTCTCAATGTTGTCTGAGATTTTTTTCTGGACGTCGTCCACAAAGCTCCCGGACGCCTGAATCATGCGTGTTTCGATCCAACTGCAGCTCTCGTCCAGTGCTTTGGATAAGCGCATCAGTATCTCATTCAAGATCTCTTCCTGGACCTTGTGCAGCTTGTGGATGTCATTGCCCTCTACCACGCCATTTGAATCCGCAAAGGAGCCGTATAGTCTGTCTTGTACCTCTTGCATGATTTTAAAGTCTACTTTTTTTACGGTAAGCTGCGCCAGCAGCGTGTTAACGGGAAGCAATATCTCATCTTCCCGGAATTCCTTGGATGTCAGATCAAACGCGCCGATGACACACCGCTTCAGCTTATCCCGAAGACCCTCCTCGTCAAAAATTTCTTTCAGGTTCTTGTTGATAAGCTCCTGGGCGCGCGTTGTATATCCTCGGATATTTTTAAGCGTCTGTGCCAGCTCGGCTTTCTTTTTATCCTCATAGAATTCCCGGTTCCTTCTGAACAGTCCAAGAAAACCATATTTTTCTGGATCTGTCTTCCTTTCGCGTTCCGTTTTGATCTCAAGGTCGGTGTGCTCGCCGACCTCTTTTGATATCTCAATCTTGATATTCTGGATCTGTCTGTTACAGGACGCCGCCTGATTTTCAAAGATGTTTTTTACCTCAAGCCGTATGGAATCCAGCTTTTCCTTCAAGTCCTCCTGCTTCTTTTCAAGCTTCTCCACATCGCCGGTACGCAGTGCGTTCAGATTTGACTTTGCCGTAATATTGATCTCCTCCAAAAGCCGGATCAATTCGCCGGACTGGTCGCTGGTATATTTTTTCAAACCTTCTTCGATAATCGCCGCCTTGTCTCTCCGCACCTCATCATAGGCGCGCTCCTTCACCTCTCCGATTCCGGAAAAAACATAGAAATCTTCTGCTGTTTCCAGCACCTCGTCGAAATCTTTAAATCGTACTCTGTATTGTTTCAGCGTATGCTCCTCATGCTCGTCAAAGGGCTGTCCTCTCTCCATTTTTCGGGCAATCCCGAACATCATGGCAGAAGTAAGCAAGGGCGGGAGAGACTTTTTCAGCCTGTCAAACAGCCCCCCTCCCTCCATACTGCTGAGAGCCTTGTCCGCCTGCCTTTCATAGTTCTCCATGCTGCGGTCGAAAGCCGTCTGAAACCGCTTTTCCGCCCGGTTATATTGCAGGATACCGCTGTCCAGCTGAGATCCGATAATATATGCGTGAGAGATACTTTCCGACTCCAGATCCTTCTCAATCAGCTGCATATCCTGGCTGGTCAGAAACTGCCCCACCGAACTGACCACAAACACCACGTCACAATCCATCAGATATTTTTTCGTTTGCAGGCTGCGGGAAACAATCGGATCGTTCAGGCCGGGCGTGTCGACGATGACGAAGCCCTGCACCAGGGGATTGTTGATCTGTAATTCTATATGGTTTACCAGCGGAGTATACTTTCCATCGGCCCCTACATAGTCACCCAGTTTCTCTACATATTCCTCCGGAGCATCGCCGGGATCTCCGGGAATAATCCGCTTTGTCCCCAGCAATTCACGGAAATTATAGTCGCAATTTTCCATCATGGAGACCAGTTCATAACTGGCTTCCACTGCCTCTGACACTTTTTTATGCGCTTTCACTCGATTTACCGCCCATGAACAGCTGAGGAAATCCCCGGAATATGTTATCTGCGGATCCATTTGAGCCATCTGACGGGCCTGCGCCATTTCCTCCTCAACAGCCTCGTTGAATCTTCTTGCCTGGCCCTCAATCTTTTCCCAGTCGTACGGTTCATAAAAGACAACCGTAGCCTGCGGCACCGCAGCATAGCTTATCTTTGTGAGAGCGGCTGTCATGGGAACGGGCGCCTTCGGTAAAATCTCTTCCCCGTTGAACACCAGGGCGTTCAGCAAAGAGGATTTTCCGGCTTTTACCGTTCCAATGATCCCAATGGTGAGACTGTCTCCTCTCTCCTTCTCTCCTGCCATATACTTTGTAATTCTCTCAACTCTATCTGTAAAGGACTCAATTGGATCGCCTCCGATTAGTCCCTGCTGCGTTTGAATTGCTGCTTTTATTTTTTGTATCTCCGCTGCAAACCGCCGGTTTCTCTCCCTTTGTCGCTGTGTGTTCATCCTTGCCCTCCTCAATGATTTCTTTCCGTTATTCTCGCAAACTTTCCAGCCGTTTTATGGCCTGTCTACACTCATCCTGCATTGCGTTGAAATCATCTGTAGCCTGCTGCCTCTTCTCCAGCGCCTGTTGCAGCGCCATTTCCTGGGCGTTTATCGTCTCCTCCAGATTGGCTTGCAGTTCTTCCAGCATGGCGTCTCTCATCTCCTGGATTGCCGCGGTAATTTGCGGCTGAAGTTTTGAAACGATTTCCGGAATCACAACATTTCGTACCTTTTGCTCCAGATCTTCATACTGAGACTTTTGGTTTATCCCGGCCGCAACCTCAAAAATAAGCGGTAAAAACACGATTGCAAGCTCGATAATCGGCGAAACAAAATCTGTGGCAATGGCAATGGCGCCTGTGATCAGCTCGTAAGACCTGCCTCGCCCCTGGCGCAGCCCCGCCTTCCGGGCGTTTTCCTGAACCGTATGGGCGTAAGAACGGACAAGCTCAAGCCCGTCCGCAATAGACTGCCGAACCGCTTCGTTGTCCTCTCCCATCAGATTGTTCAAATCCAGATGCTCAATATATTCGTCAAAGCTGCTGACAATGTGCTGCTGGGCAGAGTTTACAAGGATCGGACGAAGGATCGAGTTTACACAGGCGTTAAATGCCTCCCCGCTGACAGTGAGGGCCTGCGTCAAGCGGCCGGTCTGACCCAACAGCGCGTTTTCAATGTCCTCTAAAACAGCCGGGATCACTTGCCGGTCATATTTGCGTCCCAGCTCCGCTTTTTCCTGCACCAGTTTCCGTTTTAGGTTGTCCCGATTTTTCGTACAAGCGGAAATGTTCTGGTTGATCGTTTGCAGGTCAAGAGACATTGCGTCGGCAGCGGTACTCAGCGCAGCCTGCCCTGTTGAAATGACTGCATTGATTGCAGTCCGATACTTTTCCTCAAATAAGGTCTGTGCGTCAAATGCCTCGATTACGTCCTGCGCCTTTTTTATAAAATCTTCGTCGAAAACCGAAATATTACAAACCGGCACACTCCTCCCGTAGGCCACCGCAATCTCACTTCGAATGGTTTCTGCCACTTCGGCGGTCTCCCTATCCACTTTAAGGTCCGACTTGGAAACAAAGCACGTAATACTCTGGGGATACTGTGTGACCTCCCAAAGAAAATCACGCGTGGATTCCTTCAATGTACCGTCCTCGCAGCTGACCAGAAGGATGTATGCGCTGCCCTTGGAAATATATTGCGCGATTGCCATGTTGTGGTTGGAAATATTGGAATCCAGTCCCGGCATATCCACCAGGATCACATTGGGATGAGTTTTTAAAAAGGGACTGTTTACATGATAAATCAAATATCTCCAGTCCTTTGGGGATAGGGAATCTCCCTCCTTGATCAAAAAGCGCGTCTTTTCGCCCTTTGCGTTGACGGCCTCGATAAACTCCGCTTCATCATGTACCAGCTCGGTTGCGATGGTAGTCTCAGGCGCCTGATCCTCTTTTAACAGCGTCTCCCGGCTCAGCAGTGTGTTCAAAAATGCGCTTTTCCCCGCGCTGAATCCGCCGATCATCAGAATCCGAAACGCATATTCGTCGATGGCGTCCCTTAATTTCTCAATTTCATTTGAAACAGCATCCTCCAGCTGGCATTTTCTCATAATGTTCAATATTCCATCAAGTTTTTGCAGATATCCAGTTTTGTTTACCATTTCATTCCCTCCAATACAGATTCAGCACAGCCTCTGTCCCAGACCAATGGTCAATGCCCTTAATGGATCACATTTTACTAAATTTTTCCGTGCAATGCAATATAGTTCGTCAAAAAGCCCTTGTTTCTGCCAAGGTTTTGCCTTTTCGGCGGCGCAGATCATTTTCTAAGGACGATGTTCTCCCTGCCGACCCTTTCCAGTTGGGCCCCGTGGTCTTGAGGCCGAAAGCGCAAAAAATCACAGCCACAGGCGGAAAGAGAACTTCTGATCCGCCTCTCCGCTGACATGATAGGCCTCCTCTACATCGCTGATCCAGCTGTCGATGCCCCCCACGCCCCGCATGGCCCCGCAGATGGTTACCACGGTGCGGACGGGGAAGGGAAGTTCCTCCACATGGGCGGCCTGCTCCAGCTGCTGGGGGGTGTAGGGGATGGCCGAGAAGGCGAAGGGCCGATCCGCCATTTCCAAGGTCAGCCGGGAGAGCCCGTTCCGCAGCACTGCCGCCCGGGTGTCCACGTGACAGCCGCACTCCTGGGGGACCAGGTAGGCGGAGACGTGGGGGACCTCCCGGTGCCAGCCGAAGACGCCGCCCTTCTTCCGGTCGGGGTAGGTCTCGCCGGACAGGCCCAGCCACTCCACCTCCTCCACCGGCTCAGGGGTGGCGAAGCGCAGGCCCAGCAAGGGCAGTCCGGGCCGACCGGCCCCGCCGTGGTAATGGACGGCAGCTGTCACACAGCCGGAGTCCTCCACGGTGTAGGTCACGTCGGTTTTCAGCCCCGGCATGGCAGGAGCCGTGTAAGTGAAGCGGATGGAGACCCGCTCCGGACTCTCCTCCAGAATTTCGATGTTTTCACACTTTTGCCAGCTGTCCGCCGCCGCCCAGACGGAGCTTTTCAGCGCAAAGCCGTTGCCCAGGTCATTTTCCGTGGGGGCCCGCCAGTAGGCCGGGCGGGGCGCCTGCCACAGCCCTTCCCGCCCCTCGGAGACCAACGACGCCGGTCCGCCCTCCGGATAGGAGAACAGAATTTCAAAGCCCTCTACACGCACCCCCAGGGCCCCGTC
>OFFI01000440.1_pt1 | contig 30436 bp, 34 predicted proteins | sample 1521351 | NCBI WGS metagenome assembly OFFI01 (sample SAMEA3504119, study PRJEB24116) | mouse gut metagenome | biome: mouse gut; feature: mouse-associated habitat; material: faeces | place: Denmark | collected 2011
AACGGCTGTACACCGTCCCGGCCACCAGATAGGCGTAGGTCTTGCCGATCCCCGTCCCGGCGTCGCACAGGGCGATACCGCCGCCCAGCATGGCGTCCAGCATCCGATGGCTCAGAGCAATCTGCTCCGGGCGCTCCGGCATGGCCTGGGCGGGAAAAAGGTTTTTGAAAATGTGATCGATATCGTTATGGGCATTCTGCCTGTCATTGATATTCATATCCGTAAATTACCCCTAATTGTCATTTTGGGTTTCTTCTCGTTACTCATCGTATTTGCAGCTCGCCCCCCCGATGAGGTATAGGTGTAAGCAGACAAGCAAAAGGGGCCAATTTACGCCACGAAGTATACCACCCAGGAAGCATCTCAGACAGCATCTTTCAAGGACTTCGCAAGTGGCATAGCCATCCTTGACAGATGCCGCCTGAGACGCAAAATGGTAATCAAGTCTGTCAATCCGATAGATTGCCAGACTTCTGGCAACTTTTGAACAAGATTTCTTGAAACCCATACAAATGGGATTCTAATGCTAAGTGGTATACCGCAGATGGCGAAAATTGGCCCATCTCCCCTGGCGAAAAATGGTACACCCTTTTGTCTGTTTACAATAGGGAACAGTAACGGATAAGGCTTGGCGGACCTTCGCAGGCACACGCTGGGGGTCTCTACTGCTTTCAACCCGAATCGTGACGGACAGTTTTGCCAAAACTGCCCCGCACAGGCTTTATCGCGGCCCGGAGGGGAACTTGTCCCCTCCGGGTCATGGCGCGCGCTGTGCGTCTGTCTGCGTGGTGATCCGTACTGCTGGTATGAAATTTTCAAGGTACATCCAGCCGCATTTTGTGGCTGTGATTAAAGTTTAACGGAGCGCAAGATATTTTGTTAGGTCCCAGTAGGGCCGCTTTGGTCCAATTTTCCGGCCCTTTTAGGGCCGGTTATAACTCATCCGTCACTGCGGACAGCTCCTGGATCACAGCGAAGAGCCTTTTCTGCAGATTATCCTGCGGTTTCTTGCCTACGATGATGTAGTCCAAGGAAACATGAAAGAGTTCGGACAGCTCGACAAAAATTTCAGTGGACGGGCCTCTTTCCCCACTTTCAATTTTCCGCAGATGCCGGTCGCCAATTCCCAACACTGCGGACAGTTCCTCCTGTGTCATTCCTTTCGCTTTGCGAAGCTGCTGGATGCGCGCTCCACACTTTTTCATGTCATAGTGCATTTTGCCTACTCCAATCTCAAATTTTTTTGGGTGCGCAGGCTGAGATTGAAGGGTCACGGGTACTTGGCTATGTAGGGCTGCCATAAGCGCTTATGTATCCAGTCATTCGACAAAAACAGACAAAACAAACTGCCAGAGAGCTTGGTATGCTCTCTGGCGGTTTGTATCCATGCAAGTAAAACAGCGAAGTACTGCGTAAAAAATAGGTCGAATTTTGCGGTTTTTAACTTAGGGATATCCGCATACGAAGCACCAATTTTTTTGGCGGATTATCTGTTTTAGTGTAGACAAGAAAAATACCCATGATTTTCTCCCACCGGCAAATCATAGGCAGACGTTTTATAAGCCCCTGCTGTGAAAAGCCGTTTTTTTATTGGCCTTTCAGCGGGAGCAAAATTTTATTTATAAAGCAAGCAAGATTTTACCTATTTAATAGGCGTTATTTAGGAGTGTAAATGTCAAAACCGGCAATATAGAATGTATTTGAGGTGATAAATCATGCCGGAAGACAGACTGCAATACTTAGGCACCCGTATCCATGACGCAAGAAAGGCCTGCGATCTGACACAGCAGGAATTGGCGGACGAAACAGGCGTTTCAATCAAGATGATCCAGTGCATAGAGAATGCAAGCGTTAATCCATCCTATGAGATCCTGTTCCCGATTGTCAATCGCTTGGGACTTACGACAAGTGATCTGTTCAACGTGGAGCCGGATCAGCAGGAAGAGGAGATCAATCGTTTCCTCGGAAAATTCAGGGTCTGTAGCCGCTCCAACCAACTGCTGCTCCTTGAAACGCTGGACTTTCTTGCAGAGAAACTATTAGCCCGTCAGAATAAAGAGGAGGACCGGATGGAATAGCGTATTTGGCAGCATACCATTCTGCCGATCCATAAGAATGTATCTATTTTCAGAAAATAAAGAAAACAGCCAGCAGGAAAAGAAAAAGACTTGCCCGCTGGCTGTTTTCTATGGAAAAACCTTTTTCGCTAATCTTTATTATCGGCTACGAATGTTACAAGAGTATCACAGCAATGACTTGCTTAGCTAAAATAATAGCCTGAAATGTCACAAATTAGTGATATTTCAACTTTGTGAAAATATAGGATAACTCCGTAAAATTCTCGCAGCAGTACTTAAACAGAAGTTCACTTTGTTTTTGTGCGGCTGTAATGACTGTGGGGAAAGACGCCCCATCGATTCCAACATCGAAGCAAAAATCCTAAGCACAGCAATACTGCCAGCAGACAGCAGCCCGCAAAAGCAAGTCGAATTTTCCAGCTTAATCCCACGCTTATCAGAATCAAAAGCAACACAGACAGCGGCAATACTGCCATATAGAAGAAAATTGGCTCTACAAGAAACAGGATACTGTGCCGAAGAAACAGCCGCCAGGGGTTCGGAGGCGTACCATCATCGTTTGTAATCCGAAACTTCAACAGCAGACAGCCGGGAGTGTACCCTTTTGTCAGCCATGGCAGCAGTACAAAGTAAACCATAAAACTGCTAATCAGCCATACCCGCAGGGGAACGTCCAACTGCCGGCTGAATGGAGAAACGACTCGAAGCAGGGTAGCAGTCAAAATGAGATACAAAGCCCCATCCGCACAAGCGGCCACCGCCTGCCGCAGAGGTGTGACCTGCTGGCCCTTGGCATAGGAAATCCTGTCAATTTCCTCCCGACTGGGAAGAAACCGGGTTAAAATCGGCGAAAGCCAGAAGCCAAGCAAACAACCCAAAGTATTGCAAATCAGGTCATCTACCGTAGCATAGCGGTACGCTTGTGGATAGAGAAACCAAAGGCCGGTGAACTGCGTCGTTTCATAGAACAGGCTGACAAGAAAGCCAATACAGGCGGTTCGCTTCCAGGAGCAGCGAAAATAGTACCGCAGATAAAACCCCAAGGGCATTTGCATGATGATATTCGCTATAATTTGGAAAAAGTCATTGGATGTGAAAAAGGCTTTCCAGCAGCCCCCGCTGAACAGTGTCGCAGGGACGGCAATATCCATTCCCGACTTCACCAGGCCCGTGTTCAAATCCGTAAAAGGAATCCAGCCAATCGGTTTTGGAGCCATAGCCGCCACCGCTTCCCGACTGGGAAGCGGTAGAATGGTCAGGAAAAAAGCACACAGGCTATACAGGATGAAGGAATATACGACCAACACTCGCATCATGGCAATTCCGCCGTATTTGCGGTAATTCTGAATCAGAAACGGAATAGTGAAAAACGCCGCAATTAACGGAAACACCAAAACGGCGATTCTAACGGGCTCTAAATAGGGCATCAGTTTGTCTATCATAAGAACTCATTCCTAACTCTTTTGCAGGGCCACAAACCAATACGGCAGCCTCGACTCCTCAGAGGCCACCGTATCAGTCTCCGTTCTATTGGCCAAGTTTATGATATTTATAATTCATTGATGGTATCGACTATCGCCATGCCGCAAATCCGTTTCGTGGGGGCATACACAGAAATGACGGAACAGGAGAAAACAAACACGATAATGATACATAGCGTGATGATCGGCAGTTGCCATAGCGTTCCAAAATAGCGCGTGACTATGCGAAGGTACAGAAACCGGCTCAATGGGATACCAATTCCGCAACCGGCAATCAGGCCGGAAGCGGCATAGGTTAAGGCTTCTGCGGAAATCATCCGGGAGAGCTGCCGGTTGCTGATGCCAACCGCGCGCATGGCCCCATATTGTTTCGCACGGGAAACCGTGCTGATGGAAATGCTGTTCATGGTGTAAAAGAGTGTGATCATACCAATGATTGCCAGGAACCCATAAACTGCCGCCTGAACTGCCATAAAGGTTGAGTTGTCTGACCGGTTGCTCTCTCTTTGATCCCCGAAAATCACGTCGCTTTCAACGAGCTTGTTGATTTCCTTCAGCGTCGAATCATCGGCTTGGGGATTCAGCCTGATGCCGATCATCGTGTAATTCTGCTCTCCCGTCAGACGCGCAAAGGTTTCCTGGGAGCAGATGATCAAACATTTACTTGGGAATATACTGGATGACAGGGTACAGGTGATTTGAAGTTCTTCTTCCCCGATCTGAATGGTATCTCCCATTTTCAGGGGATTATCTTTGTTCAGAATCGTAATTACCTCATTGCTGTCCCCGAAAATACCTGACAGGTTTCCCTGGGCCACGCTTTCCTTGACCAGCTCCAGCAGCGCATCATCATAGGACTCCAGATGGATGTGGTCAATTTCCGGATTGGACGAGGTTACCGGAATATCGCGCAGATAAGAGCTGCCATAGGCATATTCCACGCCCGAAATGCCTCTGATTTTATCCGCTATATCCTGCTCTATCACAAGAGCGTTGGCGTATCCGTTGAGTGCAATATCCGGCTGATAGGCGCGCTGGGAGGGCAGTAAGCCCCGTGCAAAGCTCAGCCCCACAGAGAAGCACAGGAACAGGATAATGCTCAGGGCGTAGGAGGCCGTCATCAGAAACCAGTTTTTTCTGGAGCCTGTTGCATGGTGAATCCCTAATGCAGATTCAATTTTACGGGAACGGAGCGTCATTGCATGACCACAGCTCTCAGGTAATTCCGCGTTCCCGGAAACAGCCATCACAGGGGACACCCTCGCCGCTTTTTTCGCGGGGGCCTGGGCGGACAGATAGACCGTAACCACGCCGACCAGAACGCCGCCGAGGATTCCCAAGGGGCTGAAAGAAATCACCGGCATAACGGAAAATTCCTCACCGCCGATGCCGAAGCGGAGATAGGCGCAGATTCCCCAACTGACCAAAGTACCCGCAGCCAGTCCACAGGGCACCGCCGTTTTGCACCAGCTCAGTGCCTCCAGGCGGACAAAACGCATCACTTGACGTCGGCTTGCGCCAATACAGCGCATCATTCCGAAAAACTGTGTCCGCTGCGCAATGCTGCTGTTCAGGCTGCCGGAAATCATCAGAACGCCAGCTGCCATGACCAGGAGAAACAAGAAAATCGCTATCACATAAATCCCGCTGATCGCTTCATTGTCGCTTTGTCCGGCAATGCCCATGACAGCCTTGTTTTCTAAAATCGTTTCTTTGGGTACTCCGCCGCTTTCCTGTAATTCCGCTCTTGCCTTGGACGCCTTTTCCGCACTTTGAAATTGGATAGTACAGACGGGGCTCTCCGATAACCCGTTTTGGGCCATGAGGGTATGAAAGGCGTTCCGGGTCATATACACCGCAACCATAAAGGTCTGTCCTTTATAGTAATCGCTGTCGTCTGTTCCAAAGCCGGATACCGTAAATTCCGCGTCTCCGGCGGGTGTGCATACCGTCACACGGTCGCCAATGCCCACATCCAACGCAATCTTCGCTTCTGAATTCAGGACAACTTCGTCATCCCGCTGTGGAAAGTTCCCTTCTTCCACCCCGTTCATCAGCTGAACCAAATAGGCTTCGTCCGTTCCGTATAAAGCCGCCCTGCGCTCTCCAATGTAGTAAGGCTGGCTTGCGTCAAAATTGATACGGTCCCACCAGCCCATTACCGTTACATCGGGTCTCCGGCTGATGCCGTCCGCAAGATCCGGGGAGAGATCCGTGATCTGAATATGCCAGCTCCCGTGTTTGTCCCGCATAATCTGCTCTTCCGTTCTTGTGAACGTCTCTGCCACACTGAAAATCGCCGTTACAAGAAACACAGAAATGACAATGCACAGAAGGGTCATGCGGTTCTGCTGCCGCCGCACTCTGGCGGAAATCGGGATCAGGCTCAAATAGCTCCTCATTCCCGGCACCCCCCAAGGTCTGTCAGCACGCCGTCCGATACTTGCAGAACCCGGTCCGCCGTCTGGGCGATGCTCTGGCTGTGGGTAATCATAAGGATGGTCTGCTCGTACTGCTTGGACGCCGTTTTCAGCAGCCTGATTACTTCGGCGGTATTCTGTGAGTCCAGGTTGCCGGTCGGCTCGTCGGCCAAGATGAGGGCAGGCCGGGTGATGAGGGCGCGCCCGATGGCCACACGCTGCTGCTGGCCGCCGGAGAGCTGGCTGGGCAGGTGGCGGCGGCGCTCCTTCAGGTTCAGGACCGTCAGCAGTTCCTCCAGATACCGTTTGTCCGGCTTCCGGTAGTCCAGCAGCACCGGAAAGATGATGTTCTGTTCCACGGTCAGCTCCGGGATCAGGTTGAAGCTCTGGAAGATAAAGCCGATGTTCCTGCGGCGGAACACCGTGAGCTGTTTCTCCTTCATGGAAAAGGTGTCCTTGCCATCGATCAGCACTTTACCGGAGGTGGGCGTGTCCAGCGCCCCCACCATATTCAGCAGCGTACTCTTGCCCGAACCGGACTCGCCTACCACGGCGACATACTCCCCCTTGGGAACGGAGAAGCTGACATTTTTCAGCGCGTGGACAGCGGTTTCCCCCTGACCGTAGGCCTTGGAGAGAGATTGGACTTCTAACAGATTCATGGGATACCTCCTGATTGGATTGGTCCGGGAAAAGGAATTGGGCATCATCCCTCTTTCCCCGTCCGGATAAAAGGATAACACCCGAATCTTACTCCCACGTGACTTAAATCCTACAATTTTGTTGGAATTGGAAGTTTTACCGCAACAGTCAACCCATGCGGCTCTGTTCCAAAAAAACGGATCGTTCCTCTGTGAGCGGAAACGATCTGCTTTGCGATGTTCAAGCCGTTTCCATGTGGAATTCCGCTGCCATCGCTTTGCGTGAAGCTAGCACACTCTGCCGCGTTTAACTTCCTCAAAACAACCTCATCCATTCCCTTTCCGGTGTCCTGAACTATGATCGTACACGTCCCGCCGGTCGATTCAACCGAAACGCAGATATGGCATCCATCTGGATTGTGGGTGATACTATTGCCGATCAGATTTTCCAGCATACGGGTAAGCAAAGCGTTGTCACATTCAATCAAAATTGTTTCAGCCCCGTCTCCTGCGTAAAGGTCAATCTCATACCGCCCATCCAGGCCGTCGTTCACATAGCCGCTGACGACTTGCCGGGACAATTCAACCGGACTGACCGGGGCTGTCTGTAATGGCTGCATGGCGTATTCCAGTCTTGATGTAAGGTTCAAATCAAGAATCAACTGCCGCAGCTTTTCTCCGTGCTTGCGAATCAATCCGGCCTGTTTCTGAACATCAGACGGAAGGGCATCGTTGTCCTCGATCTCCCCGGCGTAGCCCAGCATGACCGACAGCGGGGTGCGTATATCGTGGGAAATTCCGCTGATCCAATCGGCGCGGGCCGTGTCCTTTTTATGGAGCTGTTCGCTGGCCCGGTTCAATTCCGCATTGATGTCCGCCAGCTCGCCGTGTTCCTCTAACTGGATTGGCTTGCCCTGGGCCATTGCGCTGATCCCTGTCAAGATGGGCTTCATCGCCCGTTCGACCCTGCGCGTACTGCGCCACAGCAAAAACAGCATCAGCAGAATGCTTGCGAGAAATACGCCAAACGCTGTGATAACCATGGCCCAGACATCACCGGTTTCCATGGCAAAATTATACCGTTGCAGACTGTTTGCCGGATAGGCCAGCACAAAGAGTCCCGCCGGCTGCTGCCAGACAAACACGGGATACTCCTGCAAGTACCACCTACTGAATTGGGCAATCCGCGCGGCTGTGTAGGAGCGGGGCAGATCCTCCGGCATCTGTTCCTCCCAGATCACCGCCCCACCGTCATCCAGCAGCATGGCCCAGGCGCGGTTTTCGGCCAGCACGCGGGACACCTCCGGTTCCACCTCAATCACACCGTTCACCTCTGACACCATAGCGGAGAGAGCGGATACCGACAAGTCGGGAGCGGTAGCATGGCGGCCAGCGACCACCCGGATTGCGACCACAAGTACAAGGTTTATCAGCAGGAACAGCGTCAGGGCGGCGATTGTGGAAATGAAATATTTGTGAAAAAAACGCTGTACCGGATTCAATGCGGTTCCCCCTTTACCATGAGCTTGTAGCCCAGGCCCTTGGCGGTCAGAAGCGAGACGGGAGCCGATGGAGTATCTTCGATCTTCTCCCGCAGGTGGCGGATATGGGACATGAGGGTATTCTCATATCCCATCCAGATTTCTCCGCAGGCGGCTTGACACAGAGCGCCGATGGTGACAACACGCCCGGCGTTTTCCGCCAGCTTCAGGAAAATTGCGTACTCCTTCCCGGTCAGAGGGAAAATCCCTTCGTCACGGCGGACCTCCGCCCGGTCCAGATCCACGGTGGAGGCGGCAAGAATGACCGTCCGATTGCTGTCGGGATATGCCCGTTTCAAAATCGCGTTGACCCGCAGAAGAAGTTCTTTGGGGAGAAAGGGCTTGACCAGATAGTCGTCCGCCCCCAACTCCAGCCCCCGGCACCGGTCCTCGGCCTCACCCTTGGCGGTGAGCATCAAGACGGGAATCTCGCTGGTTTGCCGAATCTCCCGCAGCAGCTCGAACCCGTCCATGTCCGGCATCATCACATCCAGGATTGCCATGGCGGGCTCCTTCTTGGAACATTCGTCCAAAGCCGCTTCCCCGGAGGAAGCGGTTATGATTTGCGTAAATCCCGCCCGCTCAAAAATCGACCGGACCATAGCCAGCAGATCAGGCTCATCGTCCACAATCAGAATCGGCTTGTCTTTCACGCAGCGCACCTCCAACTGTTTCGGCTGGGAGTATTATACCTCTTTTTCAATCACCTGCATAGGATGACGCTCAAATCTCAAGGTAAATTCAAGGTTGCCACAAGGTTCTCTCAAGGAGCGGGTGCTATGATTACAGCACAACCGAAAAGGAGGACCTGCCAATGAATGACTGCATCATTGAGACGGCTGGGCTGACAAAAATCTATGGAAGTCAGAAAAGCGTCTCTGACCTGAACATCCACGTCCGGCGTGGGCGCATCTACGGCCTGCTGGGCCGCAACGGGGCCGGAAAAACCACCACCATGAAAATGCTCCTGGGCCTGACAGCCCCCAGCTCCGGCGAACTGCACATTTTCGGAGAGGACATTCGCACTGCGGCAAAGGAAATTCTGCCCCGTGTGGGCAGCCTGATCGAGTCGCCAGGGTTTTATCCCAACCTGACCGGAACAGAAAACCTGAAAATCTTTGCCGAGCTTCGGGGCGTGAAACGGCGCAGCGCGATTCAGAATGCCCTGGACCTGGTGGGCCTGCCCTACCGGGACAAAAAGCTCTATGCCCAATATTCTTTGGGCATGAAGCAGCGGCTTGCCATTGCCCTGGCGGTCATGCACGACCCGGAGCTGCTGATTCTGGACGAGCCCATCAACGGTCTGGACCCCATCGGTATTGCGGAAGTGCGCTCCTTCATCCGGGAGCTGTGCGACGCCCAGGGCAAGACCATCCTGATCTCCAGCCATATCCTCTCCGAAATTGCGCTGCTGGCGGACGACATTGGGATCATCGACAAGGGAAGGCTGCTGGAGGAGGAGAGCCTGGAGGAGCTGGAGGCCAAGAATGGAAAATACATCCGATTTATCCTCTCCGACGCCAACAGGGCGTCCAATCTGCTGGCCTATCAATTCAAAGCCCGGGACTGTCAGATCGAGGATGAATACACCCTGATTCTGATGGACGCGTCCCTCCCCATGCCGGAGATCATCCGCTGTTTTGTGGAACACGGCATTGCGGTTTCCGACGCTCATCTGTGTGAGGACACCCTGGAGGACTACTTCAAACGGGTGACAGGGGGTGTGGGGATTGCTTAAACTGATCCAGTGTGAGTTCTGGAAGCTGAAACGAAAGCGGTTTGTACTGCTGGTGGTGCTGGCGGCGTTTCTGTTTCCTCTCCCTGTGACGGCTGTAGCCATGACGCCCAGCATCATGGGGCGCTACGACACAAAGGCCGAGATTTTTGACACCCTGTTCAGCTTTATCATGGGGTATGGCGTGCTGCTTCTCCTGCCCTGCGTCATCGGCGTTCTGGCAACCATGCTGTTCTTTATGGAGCGGGACAACGACACCTTCAAAAGCCTGCGGACCATTCCGGTAACCAGCACACAGATGGTTTTGACAAAGATTGCGGTACTGTTCCTCATGGGTATCCTGTTTTCCCTCGCCTCCACATTCGCCACGATTCTATGTGGAAGCGTGGTGGCGGAGGCGGGCGGTCTTGCTTACAAGCTGCTCTCGTCTGTTGTGCTGGGAATCTTTATCACAGCCGGGACCCTGCCCCTGGTAGTTTTGGTGGTCTTTTTCAGCAGGACCTATATTTTCTCCATCCTGCTGTGTGTATTCTACAGCGTTTTGAGCCTGACGCTGGAGGGCCTGTATGGAGTGCTCCCAAAATCGCTCTGCTCACTGTGCCCCATTCCGCTGACAAACTTATGGTTCGCCGGAAATATGGCGGACCATGGTATTTCCATGAACCTGACGGAATTGGCGCATCTCATTCCCTCTACCTTTCAGACCGCGGCCACCTTGGGCGTTATGGCGGTTTTGTCGGTTCTGCTGATCGACCGCCTGTACAAGAGAAGGGGGGAATAAACATGCTTCGGATGATCAAAACCGAGCTCTGGAAGCTGAAACGCTATCATATCCTGTGGGCCGGTGTGCTTTTGATGGCGCTGTCCGTATTGCTGGCACTGTTCAGCTCCACGGCCCAGGACGGCTCTGTGTGGACCTTTCCTTTTCTGGTGGAGCAGGTCATTAAGAACAATGCCACCACCATTTTTCCCGTGTGCATCACCTTGATTACCGGCTACATGATTGCCAGAGAGGAAAAGGATGATACGCTGAAAAACATTGTGACCATCCCCGTCTCCTACCGCGCTCTGCTGTGCGGCAAGCTGGTGGCCGGCGGACTGGTTTCCGCCCTGTTCGGGCTGGCCTGCGCGGTGCTGACGGTTCTCGGTAATCTGATTGCGGGATTTCCGGGACTTACCGCTCTTGGGTTGGTACAGACAGAGGTACAGATGATGTTCAACTGTCTGTGCCTTTATATTGCCGTTTTGCCCATCATTACGGTTTCCGCCTATGTTTCAGGGGGCAATATGACCGGCGTAATCATTGCCTTTGTCTACGGCTATGGCGGGATGTTCGCCGCCGGCAGCGTGAAATTGTCCAATCTTTATCCCATAACGGCCAGCCTGGGAATGATCGGGTATCGAGATTATGACGTCACATGGAATACGACCCTGTGCTGCGGGAGTATGGCGCTGATGCTTGTGTTGACGGCGGTCATTCTCCTGACCATGAGATCCAGCACAGATAATCGGCAATCTGCCAAGAAAAAAGCAAAAGCGCCCTTGAAAAAGGGTTGGTAATGGAGGCTATGAATATGAAATCCAAGAAGAAAACGGCGCTTGTCGTCCTTGCGGCGGTTGTGGTTCTTTTGATCGCCGCCGCTGCGTTTACGATTCCCTCGCTGTTTGACGGCAGCAGAACCACCATCTATTACACGCAGATTGACAACAGCAAAATCGAGGAAAACGACTCCAGGGGTGGTGTGGTCAACTTCAAGGGAAGCCTCCCATATTCCTATACGCTCACCTCTTACGATGAGAACGGGAAGGAAAAAGAGATCACATTTGGAACGTCGAAAGAATCGCAGGAGGGTGCGTTCATTTCCCTGGAGGTCGTGCCAGTGCGCGGCGTGACTTCCTGGGCCGAAGTGCAGTATGAGGAACTGCCGGAGGCTGTGCAGGGCAAGTATGCTGCACCAGAGGAATAAAAGTTTTTTCGGCTTAAAGGAATTGGGTATTATCCTTCTCTCGCTAGAAAAAAGGATAGTACCCAATTCTTGCTCCTAATGGCACAGGGCCTACAATTTTGTTGGAATTGGCAGGTTGACCGTAAAAATGCTTCCCCGGCCCAATGCGCTGTCCACCTGGATCATACCGTCATGGGCCTCAATGATGGCCTTTGCCAGAGGGAGGCCCAGGCCGACGCCCTGGGTGTCCTTAGAAAACCGGCTGCGGTAAAACCGTTTGAAGATGTGGTATATGTCCTCCGGGTGGATGCCACTCCCGGTGTCTGTCACGGTGATGCGCACCTGACTGGGCAGTTCTCTCCACGAGATGGAAACGGTGTCCCCGCTTTTGGTGTGGTCCAGGGCGTTTTTTACAAGGTTACTGACCGCCTCCATGAACCACTCCCGGTCGCAGAAAAGCATCGTGGTCTCTGGGCCGGAGAATTGGAGGGTTTTCTGCTCCTGTCTGGCCCGATAGGAAAAATGCTGCTCAATCTCGCCCATCATATCCCCCACATTCTCCAGGGCCTTTTGGGTGACCAGCGTTCCGGCGTCCAGCCTGGTGATCTTCAGGAGGTTCTGCACCAGCGTTTCGATACGGTCCAGCTCCTGCTCCGACAGATCGGCAAACTCCCTGATATTTGGCAGGTCCGCCGCTTCCCCCTGCAGCAGGCCGTTATAGATATTCAAAGCGGCCAGCGGCGTTTTCAACTGGTGGGAAATATCCGCGATGGTATTTTTCAAAAACTCTTTCGCCTGGGTTTCCTTGTTGGCGTGCGCCGCCATGACAGCCGCCATGGTGTTGACGCTGTGGAACAGCTTAAACAGTTCCCCGTCCTCATCGCAGGAAATGCGGGCGGCGCTGTCCCCGGCCAGGAGGGCGCTGATTTGGGCCTGCGCTTCCTCAATGGTCCGCTCCTGCCAGCGGAAATAGCGAACGCAGCCTGCGAGGATACCCCCGCCCGCCAGCAGCGAGAGCACCAGCAGACAAAGGGGAGCGCAGTCAGGCAGTAGGCGTACCGCAAGCTGGGACAGGACAACAATGCTTGCCAGGCAGAGAGAAATTTCCAGAAACAGCCGCTTGATCGCCGCGTTTGTCAGCATTCTCATCATCCCGACTCAACCCACCACATTCCACTTATAGCCCATGCGCCAGACAGTTACGATTTTCTGCGGGTGGCTGGGGTCGTCCTCTACCTTTTCCCGGAGCCTGCGGATGTAGACGGACAGCGTATTATTGTCGATATAGCTGCCTTGGCAGTCCCACAGCTTATCTAATATCTGCTCCTTGGATAGAACCACATTGGGATTTTGCATCAACAGGCACAGCAACTTATACTCCCCCGCCGTCAGGTCAAGGAGCGTATCGCCCTTGTAAACCTGTCCCTTCACCATCTCCACCCGCAGGCCATTGGAGCATAACTCCGTATCCGCAAAGTCCTTGGAGCGGCGGAGCAGGGCGTTGATCCGAGAGAGCAGCACCCCCAGCTTGAAGGGCTTGGTGATGTAGTCGTCGCCGCCGATGTCCAGTCCCATGATGATACTGACTTCCTCATCCGAGGCCGTCAGAAAGATGATTGGCACTTTGGAGGTCTGACGAACGATTTTGCAGACTTCAAAGCCGGAACCGTCCGGGAGGGACACGTCCAAAATCAACAAATCGTATCTCCCGTCTGCCCAAACGGCCTCTGCTTCCCTGACGGTCCGGGCGACCTCCAATTCATACCCTTGTTTGAAAAACGCAAATGAAAGCCCATTGATCAGGCTCAGGTCATCTTCAAGCAGCAATATTTTACTCATATACAACCTCTTTCCTTTGCGTCTGCCAATATGGCTCTAACTCTCAGCTTGTGCCTTGTCCAAGTCAAAGGATAGCACTCAATTTTTACTCCCTTATGACACAAATCTTACAATTTTCTTGGCATTGGAAAATTGACCATAAAATTTCAAAACCGCCGTAAGGCTGTTAATATTTTGTTCAAGTGCGGAGATGCCAAGTGTCGAAACAAAGGTTCACCTATGAATTTGCCACAGCAGATGCGACCAGTTTCTGTACGCTTTCCTCCGCTCCGCAGGAGCGAATCATGTCCGAGATTTCTTGATAAGCCTCCTCCGCACTCTCCGCTTCTGAGGGAATATAGACCCACTGGCTCATAAAGCTATGGGCGTAGTTACAATGAATATTGCCGGTGTAAATCTGTACAACGGGGTCCTCCACATGACAGCCGGTCTGCGGGGCGCAGTCTGAACGGAAGGAAAAATAGTCCTGACCGTCTTTTACATAGATGATGTTAATTTTCAGGTCCTCTTTTGCAATATTCATTCTGTCGCTGATTCCGGCCTCCTGGTTATAAGAGTTCTCCGCTTCGACCTTTTCAAAATAAAAACGCTCCCGGTGTGCTGCGACAATATCTTCTTCCATATCCTGATATTTTTCCGGCACCAGGAGATTCAGCGTCAGATCATCATAAACAAACTGCTCCGTCAAATTACTGCCGTCCGCAGTTTCGATTGGGTTATGTGCAAAGTAGTTCCTGCTCACTCGAATACAGTGTCCGTTAGGGTCGATTTCTTCCGCAAACTGCATCCCGTTCATGGTATACAGCGGCGTACCGGCATCATCCATAGCCTGATAGTTGTAGAAGTCCGCAACAAAGGCCCCCGCTTTATCCTCCAGCTCGGCAAGAAGATGGGCGCTTCGGGCCGCAATTTCCAGATATTGCACAGGGTCATCCTCGCCTGTGTACTGTACTTGAGTTGTATAGATATGGCACTGCTCCTGTGCCGTCCCCTTGCTGGCAGCCGATGTAGGCACTTCTTCTTTGCCGCCACAGGCGGTCAGACCTGCAAGACAGGCTAACGCCAGGATTCCATATAAAAACTGTTTCATAATATTCCTCCACACGTTTTATTCTATCTTAAAGAGTAAAAAGATTGACATTCGGAAACCGGGGGCATATTGCCTCCGGTTTCCAGGCAAGCGTTCAGTTTTGACGTAGCCGCTCAATGATACTGACCTTTGCGATCTTCCGGTACATAAGCACCGGTATTGTGGCCGCAAACAGGAGCAGAAGCGGATAGACCACCAGCATGGGCCACATGACAAATTGGTAGGTGAAAAACCAGATCCCGCTGGAAATGCCCCTTACGATCACCACCGAGAACAAAACGCCCAGGACGGCGGATGTGATAATCGTTCCCACTGCGTAGTACAGCCCTTCAAAAGAGAGCATACGCTTTAACTGCTTTCCGGTCATACCAATGCTTTGCAGCATAGCAAATTCTTTCTTACGGGTGATTACGCTGGTCAGAACGGAGTTGACAAAGTTGGCAATCCCGATAATTCCTACGATAATGCTCAATGCCCCGCCAATCGTAATAATCATGGAAGTCAGGTTGTCAAAGGAGCTGACATAGGTTTCCTTGGACTCAAAGTCCATACTGGGCTCTACGCTGTCAATATAGCTGTTCAAAAACTCTTCCATCGCGGCCTCCGTTCCCGTTTTCACATTGAATGGGAAGTTGACCAGGTGCGGCTGGTTGCAGAGGGGCAGATAAATTACCGTGGGGAGATAGAGCCGTGAAGCGCCGGTATTGCGGGTGGTGGTGGTGTTTTCGTTTTTTCGGACCTTTGCCATGATGGTAAACTCATAGCTCTCCCCGATGCTGCCGAAGAGGCCGTCCTCTCGGATATGGTTCAGCCGGATGGTATCCCCAACATGGATATTCGGATTGTCGATCACCGTCCCATCGTCCATGCACTCCACACTCAGCAGAATATACTTGCCCGTTTTCAGCTTTTCCAGGTCAATGATTCCTTCTACTGCCTCCATCGTGTTCAACACAAAATCATCCGCGCCATACACGTCTACAAAGGGGTTGCCATTCTCGTCTTTGTTGTAGTTCGTAAACGCAGGGTGGTCCGTAGAAAAGTTTTCCTCCAACAAACGGGAGGTATAGAGCCTGCCGCCATCGGCAAAGTTCTCGTTCTGCCGGACGGCCTCGATAAAGCTCTCCGACAAATCGCCCTCACTCTTTTCAAATTGGTACTGGAAATAGTCCGCAGTGGAGATTACAAAATCAGTATTCAAAAACTTCTCGATATATTTATCAATATCAAATCCGCCGGACAAGGTGAATACTGTGTTGAACAGAACCAAGCTCAATGTCATGGACACAATCACCAGCACCGTTCGCTTGCGGTTGCGGCCCAGGTTCGCCAGCGCCATGAAGTGGAGCTTCGCGCCGCGAGTGGACTTTTTATCCTTGGCTTCGTGCTTTCCAAATGCCGCTGCGTCGTTTTCCGCATAGCGGATGGCCTCAATGGCCGAAACTGTTCCGGCGATTTTGGCGGGCTTGCGGACACTGATAAAGACGGTCAGCAGGGCAAAGGCGGCAGAGCCAAAGAAAATCAGCGGATTGACTGTCACGCTGACCCCGGCATCGGCGGTATAGGTTGTACCATTCATCAGGAATGGCACCAGGGCACGTCCAATCACAAAGCCAATCAGTAATCCAATGGGGATGCCAACGGCGGAGAGCCGGAGGGCCTGCCGGTTAATCAGTCGCTTAATCTGGCGCTTTGTGGTGCCCAGGGTCTTGAGCTGCCCGTAGGATTGAATATCCTGAATGACGGAAATCTGAAAAATGTTGTAGATAATCAGATAACCCGTGATGATAATCAGCAGAACACCCGCGATGCCGGAAATCAGCATGGCAGGGTTTTCTGACAACGCGCCGCTCTGGTAAGCGGGACTGATGCCCGCAATGATATAGTTGCTGTCCTCTGGAGTTCCGCCCATGGTGTCGCAGGTATAACCCGCCTCGGAGAGAAGCTGGTGCAGGCGGCTCTCCACGTTGCCGCTCCCCTGAAACATGATATAGGCGGTCACAACACCAGAATAGTCGTTGTCCACGGGGTAGGTATAGGTCAGAATGTCCGAATGAGCGTCAATAAAGGCTTTTGATACGATCAGCCGCCCGATGTTGCTCAGACTGTCCGTCTCCCAAAAGCCGCAGAGGGTAAAATCGGTGGTATACACAATGCCCTTGACCTCGTAGGCCAGAGAGACCGTCTCCCCCACCCGCGCTGGGACACCCAGAGCCTCCAGCGTCTTTGTGTCCGCAATGATCTCGTTTTCCGCTTCGGGCCGTCGGCCTGTTGTGGGGGTGTAGCGGGCAAACTCCAGGGCGGTATCATCCATATACCAAATGTCGGACCGCCAGCGCGCCAGCCCCGGATTTTTCAGCTTGTAGGTGACCGCCTTTGTATAGGCGATGCGGTCGATCAGGGGATTTCCCACAACGTTGTTATAAACCTCATCGCTGATGTAGCTCAGGGCTGCCTGCCCGTCACCGCCGGCCTTGCGGATGTTCTGGTCGTGGACCGTGTCCAGAAGGCCGGAACCCAGGGTGAAAATGGTGGTAAAGAGGATAGTCGTCAGAATGATCGCGATAATCGCAATGATGTTCCGGCTTTTGCTGGCCTTGAAATAGCGGCCCGACAGTTTCTTAATGACCGCGCCGTTGTTGTTGCCGAATAAAATATCGTTCATGCCTACGCCCTCCTTACTGGGAAATCCTGCCGTCCTCAATGCGGATGATGCGGTCGGCAAGCTGGGCGATCTCGTTGTTGTGGGTAATCATCACCAGGGTCTGGTGGAACTTACTACTGGTGGCTTTCAAAAGCCCCAGCACATCGGCGCTGGTTCGGCTGTCCAGATTGCCGGTGGGCTCGTCAGCCAGAACGATGGCTGGTTTGGAGACAAGGGCCCGTGCGATGGCCACACGTTGCTGCTGTCCGCCGGAGAGGTTATTGGGCATACTGTTCAGCTTGTCCTCCAGAGCCAGCAGGCGCACCACCTCACCCATGAATTTCTGGTCTACTGTATCGCCGTCCAGCTCCACGGGCAGAACGATATTTTCATAGACATTCAGAACGGGGACAAGGTTATAGTTCTGGAAGATGAACCCGATGTTGCGGCGGCGGAAAATGGTGAGCTGTTCGTCCTTCAGGTCGGCCAGCTCCTTGCCCTTCACCTTGACGCTGCCGGAGGTGGGCACATCCAACCCACCCATCATGTTCAGCAGAGTGGACTTGCCGCTGCCGGAGGTCCCCACGATGGCGACAAATTCCCCCTGCTCAATGGAGAGGGTCACGCCGTCCAGGGCCTTTGTGATATTTGGCTCTGTGCCGTAGTGTTTTTTGAGATCGGTTGTCTGTAAAATGCTCATGGTAAGCACCATCCTTTCTGTGATGCCGTTATCCTAACAGCCAATTCTCACAGAAATGTTACTTGACACAGGAATTTCCGCCTTGAAATGTCACATTCCTGTGACATTTCAAAACTACGAAACATATCAGGAAGAATATGACCAGTCGATTCCTGGATAAAGTTTCCCAGTCCGAATGAAATACTCAACAGCCTTTACATCTGCATCCATCTCTGTGATAGCCTGACATTTTGGAATGGGGGATTGCCCATTATAGTCAATAGGGGAATATACATTTTCATCGTCCATATCTGCTTCTTTAAGATGTTCCACTGTATTGGCATATTGGGGATTATAGGAAAAATAAGTTTCTGTATTTTCACCGTCATATATATGAAATTCTTTTGCTTCAATTAAACTTTTCTGTTTGCATTTAGGACAGAAAAGGGGGAAATTTATTAGAACGGTATCTTTGCGGATTTTTGTCCTCGTCTTACTTCCGCAGAAAGGACATAAAATCCAATCTATTTCACCCATGTAAAAATTATTCTCCTTTATCTTTATCAGTTTTTGATGATTGTTGTTTTTGTTCCCTTTTTTTCCTATATTCCTTGATAGCTTTGTTTCTAAGCGGTATACCAACACCAATTAAAAGTCCCACGAATAAAACAGTAAAATCCATGTTTCCACCTCACATTTCTTTGTTTTTCAATATCTTAATAGATACCAATATGGAAACAACATACATTGCAATAACAAAAATGACAGCTAATAACATTAGCAGAACAGGGGAATTGATAACAGTAAAAAGCAGCTTATTTTCACCAACAGGAATTTTTGTAATGAGCAACAATGTTATCAAAAATCCTGCAACTGGGATATACATAAACACCCTGCCTTTGATAGAGCCAAATTTATAATATCCGGGCAGTTGAAAAACTGTATAAAGAGCAAAAAGGAATATCCCTATGACAGCAGCACTTATATAATCGAATATGCTAATGGTTTCTCCCAAAATGGTTAATATGACAGGGTGAGCAACTAAAGAAAATATCAGTGCAATTAAGCCCATGATAATGATAAAAATATATCGCCCAATAACCATGTCACTTTTTCGGATCGGTAAAATACCGTAAAGCCGTTCCATAGAGTTTTTTTCTGTAATCGAAAAGGTATATCCCGTTGTCATGGCAATAAAGCACATGGCAAATGAAATCCCTGTCAGTAAAGAACGGTTGATAGCGGCAAATACAACAGGCAATACCATTGTGAAACATATTGTTTTCACATAGGGCTTTACTAAAGAAAAATCCAGTTTTGCTGATTTCCAAATATTACTCATACTGTTCACCTCTCTTGCTGGTAAATACAACAATATCGTCAATGGTTGCCGGTTCCACATTTAAGTGTGCAAACTGTTTCAAATCCTCTGTCTTAACAAGAGCTTCAAATCCAGTTGAAAAATTTCTGATACCAAGCATTTTTTTACTTAAATCCGCAGATAGTTCTTCACGCCCGCCTTTGACTATCCGAAACATATCTATAAATTCATCTTTACTGCCGCTAAAAAACAATTCCCCATAACTAATATAGGTGATGTAATCAGCAGCACGTTCCAAATCCCCGGTAATATGCGTAGAGAACAAAACGCTATGCTCACCATCTTCAATGTATTCCGACAAAATATTGAGAAGTTCATCTCTTGAAACAGGGTCAAGACCGCTGGTTGGTTCATCTAATATCAATAATTTTGCGTCATACGAAAAAGCGCAGGCAAGCATTAGTTTCATCTGCATACCTTTGGAAAGCTCTTTTACCTTTTTAGAGGGCGGAATATGAAACTTTTTCAATGTTTCTGAAAATTTTTGCGTATTCCAATTCTCATAGAAAACTGATACAGACTTTTCAACCTGTGAGATTTTCCATTCATCACTAAAATAATTGGAGTCAAAAACCACGCCTAAATTTCTTTTTGCTTCCTGTTCGTTGGTAATACTATCAAATCCCAAAATTTTCACTTCTCCACTTGTGCGTTTTAACATATTCAGTATGAGTTTGATTGTAGTAGTCTTTCCAGAGCCATTCGGACCAATCAGCCCCATAATATACCCTTTTGGTAAAGTAAAGGTAATATCATGTAACTGGAAACCCTCAAAAGACTTTGACAGATTTCTTACTTCTAAATAATTATTCATCTGTTTTTTCCTCCATTAAAATACTCAAAAGATGATGTAATTCTTCTTCTGAAAGATTAGCAACACGCGCCGCGCTTATTGCTTCCAATAAGTTATTTTCTATTTTGCAAATTAGCTGTTCTCTCAAAAGTTCGGAACCCTGTCCTAAGACAAAACACCCCCGTCCTTGAATATTCTTTACAAATCCCTCCTGTTCTAATTCCGTATATGCCCTCGTTACCGTCAAAACACTAATTTTTAATTCTTTAGCAAGTGTCCGTAATGAGGGGAGTGTTTCGTCCGCTTGTAAATCGCCGGACATAATAGCAGATTTAACTTGCTGCTTAATTTGCTCATATATCGGCATACCCGATATATTTGAAATAATGAGTTTCACAATTCACCTCCTAACTGATTTAACTGTTATGCTATTATACAGAACAGTATAACACATAAAACGGCATAATACAAGAGGTTGCAGAAAATTTACCTGACTTACATCTTTCCGAAAAACGGTATAGCAATAAATATGTTTTATTTTGGCTATTTAGTAGAACTGTGTAGACATATCCAAAAAGAAAGATGAACAGTAAAATATAATAAGATGAATGAATATGGCAAAAAGACCAGTAGGGAAATATGACTTTAAGGCTTTTGGAGCAGCCCGCCGGGAAGAATACCCAGCGGCGGCAGCTTGATGCATTGCGGAACGATTTGAGCGATACGGAAATACAGATAGCCACCGCCACGGCGCGGGAGATCGCAGAGATTGAAGAAAAATAATCTCTGTCCGGCTAAAAATGAATAGGGACTAAGAAACGTTGCAATTCTTTTCGGTTGCAGCGTTTTTCTTTTTCGTAAGTTTGGCAAATCCGGTGATTGCTCCATAGTAGGGCATAAGGAAAACTTTTTGGAGAATTTATCTCAAAAATCCGCTAATTATGTTCTGTGCAGTGAGAAGATTTTCAAGAGGGTTTGGGATACTTCCCAACAAGCAAAATCTGTCCGCAAGCCGCAGGCGAAAACGGACGGATTTACGGAAAAGGGTACTCTTTTCCTATGCTTGCTCCGAAACTTATTTTTCTTTCCGCAAAGCAAAGTAACCACACTTGCTATCCTGTTTGAAAAAACATAACCGCCAATCTTGTTGCTGATTTTCTGATAAGTTTAACCCCGGCTCTGTATGCCGTTTCTTTTCGCTTCCGTTCCGATAACCATGTTGTTCCCTGTCGAAGAAGATGGGTAAGGCGGCTGAACGGATAGGAAGGGAAAGGAAAAGATTTTTATATCTTTATTTGTTAAATTAGTATTTTATATATCTTTATTTATTTGCATTGGATTTTCCGACGTCGGATTAGCTAATATAGGTAAATCCAACATAGGCAGTCAAAAACGCAGAACCGCTGTATATCGCACCCGGAAAGTTGTTTTCGTGCTGACGCTTTTTTGAGGGGATAGACTGTTACGCAATAGAAGCCGTTTTCCCATTGATTTAAGTGGCTTACAGGCACGAAAAGGGCAGAGGTAGGGGAATAATACTTCACCTCCTGAAAATGGCGTTCTATTGCGTAACATTGGACATGAAAAAGCGGCGTTTCTTTTCCCCCTGTTGTGTAGGGCAAAGAAACGCCGTTGTGGTAAAAGTTATCAGTGTACGCCCTGTCCGGGCGTTGATTCTTGTGGTGGTGCATATCAAGGCTTTTCCCGTAAAAGTAGTAAATTGGTAGTAAATTCAACTTAAAATGTTGTCTGTATGCCCGTAAATCAAGGCTTTTTTGAGATAATCAATAGTTTTTAATTATTATTTGGGCAATTAAACCAGGGGTAATTTCATCTTCTCTCTGTGATGCCGTTATCCTAACAGCCAATCCTCACAGAAATGTCAAAGACCACAGGATTTTTTGCCATGAAATGTTACAATCCCGTAATATTTCATGGCAATCGTTTGGTTGAGGGTTCCTTCTTAAAAGCAAGGAAAGCGCAGACAAGCACATATCCGATCACAGCAATCAAAGAAGATTCCACACCAAATCCGCCGCCTGTCAGCCATATATTGTCCGAAGGAATGATAATGGAACAGATTGGGTTGCCATACGCTCCCTCTGCGGTAGTAATGTGCAATATGTCTGTGACCATAACAAAATTCCATACAGCGTGCATAAGCGCCCCGTTACTGATGGAATTTCCTTTATATGCGGCAAGTGAAAACATAACGCCCACCAGCGTACCGCTTATAACTAAAAGCAAAACACCTGCAATCGTAAAGTATTCCATAGACGGAATATGCGCCAGGCCAAAAAGGAGCGATGGCGCCAGTATAGCAGCGTATTGATTCCATTTTCGCTCAAGCAGCGTCATGATAAAACCGCGAAACAGCATTTCCTCCAGCACACCGGCTTTCAAAGCGGTAATTATAGAAGCGATTATGATAAAGACGCTTTCACCGGGCGCGGACAAATGCGTTTCTGCTTTGCCTATGACCAGAAAAGCAGTGACAACAAAGACAGGTAAGAGAACAGATAAAAGAACGCTCCAGCCTCGGATGTTCCATGTAATTTTGAAATCGCTCATCTTCAAATGCAGAGCCTTATTTGTGTAAAGCCAAAAGAGAAACGCAGTAACAAAAGTACAGCCCAACATTCTCAATATGACATAGAAACTTGCATTTTGGAATTTGACAAGTGAAAAAAGCTGGTCGAAAACGATGCTGTTCACCAAATCTCCAGCCAAAAACAATAGAAAATAGGTAACTATGCTTACGAGCGTTTTAGCTGTTGAAAAGGAAGAAGATTGCGGTTCCATCAAATAACCTCCTTGGTTTGAATAAGGTGCTGATACTATAACCGCTAATTGTCACAGTCTACAGGATTTTCTGTCTTACGATGCAAACTATATTTCTTGACAATTTATCATTACGAATGTTCCGCCAAATATTTCAGAAACTCCTCTGTTTTTGACCAGTACAAAATCCCCCAGTTCTCAAAATCCCATTCCTCCATATAGTCGTTACATTCAAAATCAATATAATACAGCAATCCGTTCTGCACCACAAAATTTGTAGGAAAATAATCAATATTTGTGTTCGCAGGATAGAGCAGCATGCACATAGCCTTTACTTGTTCCATGTATTCATTTTTCATACAATCAGATTTTACAAGTTCAAATATGGTGCTGCCATCAATATATTCTTTTAAAATTCTTTCATTTTCTATGTCCGCATCTATCATTTCGGGAACTCTGATACCAATTTTTTTCAATCTGTCATAATCATTTATCTCTGCCTGAAGCTTATTCCCAAACTGATAATAACTGCATGGTTCGTGGTGTATTTGCTTTAAGACATACTGCCGTTCTCCATCGCTTGCCAAATAGGAATAACCGCCTTTACCTTTTCCCAAAAGCCTGATAATCTTATATTCTTTTCCATTGACAGGTAAGGTATCAGGCATAATTGTGTCAATCATCTCTATACCTCCAAATAGAGATTTACCGTTTCCATTTATCCAGCTTATACCCCTTCTGCTCCAATCTGGCCCGGAACGCCTCCAAAAAGTCCAGGAACTGTTCCTTTTCTTCCGGCTGATGGATGTTCTTGGGGCCATACATGGTTTTGCTGCTGGTGCCGCCAATGTCCAGCAGTTCCCCAAACCTGCCGTAGTCCTTTCTGTATTCCAGACAGGCTTTGCGGATCTTGGGATCGTAAGACACGTTGACAATGCTGTCCATATCGAGGAACACCGCCTCCGAGTGGTTCTCCAGCGCGCTGTCCACCTGGATCAGCACAACACGGAAATCGCTTCTCCGGTAGCCCATGACGTAGAACTGGTATGTGGTAGTGTTGGTGTCAAAGACGAATCCTTCCTCAAATTTGGAAGAATACATACAGGCGTAGAGGACTTCGTAGCTGTCGCCGTCCTCCACAGTTTCGTTAAAAATCTCCCGCAGCCGCTTTTTCTTCGCCGCGCAGTCCGCCGGATCGTACTCCGGCGCTTTCGGTTTTTTGGAAAACAGTCCCATGATTGGTTCCTCCTGATCTAAGTTGTTTACAGGGCTGGTACTATAACAGGCAATTGTTACAGAAATGTTACAGGCTACGGGATTTTGGGTCTGGATTTGTTAAGGCAGTATTGATGGCGGATTCAGGGTATTCTGCAAACAGCGTGGGCGGTACATAATCTGTATTTCTCCAAATCGCATATTCTTTGGAAAAGCTTTTGTGATTTGGCATAGGCAACTGGTGAAACAGCTCTGCATCCCATAGATAGGCAGCAAGCTGATACAATCCATGCGCCGGAACAAAAAGCATCTTATACGCGGAGTCGAAATCCGCACGCATAGCCGTTTTACAGATCATTTCTAATTGCATCCCGGCTTCTTTAGGGTTTTTCTCATGCAGCGCAAGCAGACAGGCTGCTGTAGCCCGTTCCCACTGCGGTCTTTTTCCGTCCGCAAATTTTTTTGCTCTTGGAACAGCGTACTCTAAAACGCCGCTGTCCTTTCGCCAAAGTCCAATCAGCATATTGGTGGCTGGTCTGTACAATGGAAAAATATCTGTCACAGTCTCAATCTCATCGGGCAAGAGCATTTCAAAGGCTTTGATGTTTCCAACCGCAAGAGCTTCCAGCATCTCAAGAAAAGACCAGTAGCGAGAGTCCCCGTTCATCAGCGAGGCGAAGCTCCGCACACAATTTTCCTGATAAATAAAATTGTTCAGTTGATTCCAATCCTTGCTCTTCAAGATGTTTTCCAGACACGCCTCATAAGGGAATATCCCTATTTTGGGAGTAAAACACCGAAATACGTCTTTTGTTTCCACATAGCGTCCCATAATCATATTGATATGTTCTTCTACTGTTTGTGGGCACTCGCCCCACCTGCTTTTATACTGCTCCATCATGCACCTCCATAGTTGTCTGTAACACTGAGCCTATAGCTGGATTTTGCGGGGCAGAAATACGGAAAACACAGAGCCACGTCCCGGCGCGGAAGTGACCTTGACATATCCGCCCTGCATGGTGATAATCTCACGGGCCAGGTACAGCCCGATGCCGATGCCGTCCACGTCATGTACTTCCTCCTCCCGGTAGAAGCGTTTGAAGATCATGCCCTGCCGGTTTTCCGCGATTCCCTTTCCGCTGTCCGCAATGTCGATTTTCACATACAGCTCCCAGCTTTCAACGGAAACTCGGATCGTACCGCCCTCCGGCGTGTACTTCACGGCGTTGTCCAGAAGATTGAACAGGGCCTCGCCAGTCCATTTCCTATCATGAGCCAGTGCCAAATCAAGCGGACAATCCACACTTACATGAATATTTTTCTTTTCGGCGTTAAGCAAGATACCGCCCAGCGCCGCCGCAAGGGTATCATAGAGGAGCTGTGTTTTTCTGTCCAGAGAAATCACGCCGGTTTCCAGCCGGGAGGTCTTGATCATGGCCTGCATGAGAAAATCCAGCTTGTCCAGCTGTCCGCTGGACGCCTGTAAAAACTCCTGCCGCTTTTCCTCCGGCACGGACTGCTCCAGCAGGGTGGCATTTACCATCTGGAGGTTGGCAATCGGAGTTTTCACCTGATGGGAGATGTCGGAAATCAATTCCTGCAAATTAGCCCGGTCCTTCGCCACGCGCTCCCGATTCTCCTGCATGACTTCATACAGACGTAGCAGCCGGTGATTGATTTTGTAAAACAGATTTTCTTCCTCATAGATCTGCGGCGGTGGGGCTGTCCCATCCAGCATATCATCTATTGTTCGGCAGAGACTGTCCGAAAACAAAACCAGCTTGCGGCGGAGAAACACGATAAAAAGAACGACACAGGCAAACACCAGTGCGATGAACAGCAGTCCCAACCAAACAATCATTGGGTTTTTGGTGAGCAAAAATATCGCAGCAAGGGCAATGAGCGAAATGCCGCCCAAAAAAGCGGCTCCTGCTGAACAGGCCCGATTGACAGAAAGACCGTTCATTTTTTCAGCCCTCCGATCCACATATAACCCATGCCGTAAACCGTCTTGATATATTGCAGGCCGTCAACTTCAATCTTGCTCCGAATACGGCTGATTGTGACGGTCAGAGTATGTTCATCCACAAAATTTTCGTCCACATCCCACAGTTTTTCAAGAAGCACCTGACGGGTCAAAACGATTTTCGGATTTCTCACCAACACCTTCAGCAGACGATATTCCAGTGGTGTGAATGTAATTGGCAATCCGGACAGCTCTGCGGTCAGTTCCGAGAAGTTGATGGACAGCGTACCGTTCGTGTAGCGGTCGCCGCCCGTCTGCTTTTGGATGCGGCCCAGCAGTACCGATACCTTTTTGCGGAATACGCTGATGGGAAAGGGCTTCGTCACATAATCATCCGCGCCCAGCTCAAACCCTTTCAGCATATCACTTTCCATATCGTTGGCCGTCAGGAAAATCACCGCTGTATCAGGGCGGCGTTCCTTGATCTGTTTACAAAAATCAAACCCGTTTCCATCAGGCAGGTTCACATCCAGCACAATCAGGTCATAGTCCTGCGTTTCAAAAAAGCGAACCGCCTCCGCCATGGTCATAGCAGAATCTACGGCATAGCCGGACACAGAAAGATTGTAGCACAGGGTATTGTTTAAAAGCCGGTCATCCTCCACCACTAAGAGCCGCATACGTTCACATCCTTCCGGTTTTAGCATGAATTGTATCATGGAAATGTTACGAAAATCTCACAGCGCAGACTGTTGGTGAAAATTATATCATTTACAGAACACTTTTTGAACAGTCCTGAATCTTTTGTGAAAATCGCACCAGGAGATGTGGTACTCCCTCCACTATCCCGGAAAAGATACCGCATGAAACCAGCTTTGGCCAACTTTACAATCTGCTCCGCCAGCACCGCTTTCAGAGCCACGCACCGTCTGTCTGTTTCGTCATACCGCCACGGGAGTTTACTCGGACGGTGACCCGTGAAAGCACAGACCTTTTGCTTTTTCAAGAGTGGCGCTCCTGGTAGTCCTGGATAAAGCCGTCCAGATAGTCAAGGTACTCGTCCGTGTCATCCGGAATCATCTCCAGAATCGTAGCCGCTCTGCTGCGGACATCTAACGCCTCCTGTTCCGTCAGGCCGGAGGGTTCCGTGAGGCTGGTGCTTTGGCGCGGAGCTACAACATCATTGATGATGTCATTGAACAGAAGATACAGTAAATCCTCCGGCTCACTGATTTGCTCCGGGGCCTGCGCTCCGGGATCGTCAACCGCAACCCAGAGGTACCCGGCTTTCTTGGAGTAGACAACGTCAAAAAAGTTTTGACCGTCAATGTAGCCCTCAAAGGCGTTGAGGATGCTATCAAGCTCTTTTTTCGTTTCTTCAGAATAGACCATAAACTTTTCATCCTTTCTGTTGGCCCTCCGCACATGGTCAGTATAACCCCGAAAATCAAATATTTCAATACCGGTATTTTTATAATTTGATTTCATGGCCCATAATCCTATTGTGAGAGGAGGCGGGCCGAAATATGTTTGCAGTTCGTATCAAATACCTGCGGCTGGCGCGGGAGCTGAATCAGGTTCAGCTTGCGGAGCGGCTGGGCGTCAAAAAGCAAAGCATCAGTAATTGGGAAAATGACAACATTATGCCCTCAATAGAAATGCTGATCCGAATTGCAGATTTCTTTCATGTCAGCACAGACTACCTGTTGGGGCGGGACGTGCAGGAACCTGCCGCCCCGCAGATGCTTGATATAACTGGACTCACTCCACGCCAGATTGAACACATCCAGTTCATCGTAGACGATTTGCGGAAAACCATTTTGTCAAGGGGGAATCTGAGATTTAAGAAATAAATTTTGGAGCAGTTGACTTGACATACGGGAAAGTTTGCACTACAATAAGAAAAACAAAATAACAGGGGAGCTTGTGTTTGCAGGCTGAGAGGAAGTAATCAACTTCGACCCTCGAACCTGATGCGGGTAATGCCGCCGGAGGAAGTCATAGGATTAGAGATCGTACTTTTCCAGGAGGCATCGTATTAAGGTGTCTCCTGTTCTTTTGTTGTCCTCTGTGAAAGGATGTGAGAGCAGTATCTGCGGTCAGTCCGCAGCGAGTTGAGGGGGAGCGCCCTGGACTTCGTATGACAGCGATGGGAAGCCGTGTTCCGGCGTGAGAGGAGGCCAGCAAGTCTCGACCGAACTTTCCAAGTGGGCAGGCTGTGTCCGCTATTATTCGGGGAAAGCGCCGCTGTGAGGCCGTTTTCTCTCAACATAAGGAGTAAGAGTTATGTTTGAACAAATTTTTGAAAATGTCCGCCAGAAACACCCGCTGATCCACAATATCACCAACTATGTCACCGTCAACGACTGTGCCAATATGCTGCTGGCCTGCGGCGGCTCGCCCATCATGGCAGATGAGTTGGAGGATGCGGTGGAGATCACTGCCATCTGCGGCGGGCTGAATATCAACATCGGCACATTGAATCAGCGCACCATCCCCACCATGTTTGCGGCCGGCAAGCGAGCCAAGGAGCTGGGCCACCCCATCGTACTGGACCCAGTGGGGGCCGGGGCTTCCAAGCTGAGAACAGACACCGCCCTGCGGCTGTTGAGCGAGGTGCGTCCCACGGTGCTTCGGGGCAATATCTCTGAGATCAAGACCTTGGCCCTGGGCAACGGCACCACCAAGGGCGTAGATGCTGACGTGGCTGACAAGGTGACGAAGGAAAATCTGGATGGAGCCGTGGCCTTCGCCAAGGGATTCGCTCAGCGGACCGGTGCAGTAATCGCCATTACCGGAGCCATCGACATTGTGACCGACGGGGAACGGGCCTTCTGCATCCGCAACGGACGGCCTGAGATGTCTGCCATCACTGGCACAGGCTGTCAGCTCTCTGCCCTGACGGCGGCGTTCGTCACCGCCAACCCGGACACCCCCCTGGAAGCTGCGGCGGCAGCGGTGTGCGCTATGGGTCTGTGCGGAGAAATCGCCTTCCAACGGCTTACGGAGATGGACGGCAATTCCACCTACCGCAACTACATCATTGACGCCATGTACCGCCTTACTCCGGCGGCGCTGGAGAAGGGAGCCAAGTATGAAGTGCGATAAAAAATATATGCTGCTCTATGCCGTCACCGACCGGACTTGGGTGGGAGAGAAAACATTGTATCAGCAGGTGGAGGAAGCGCTTCGCGGTGGCGTCACCTGCGTACAGCTTCGGGAAAAGGACATGGGCGATGAGGATTTTCTGCAAGAGGCGAAAGAAATTCATGCCCTGTGCCAGCAATACGGTGTCCCCTTCATCGTCAACGACAATGTGGCGGTAGCTGTGGCCTGCGGCGCGGAGGGCATCCATGTAGGCCAGGAGGATATGGCTGCGGGAGATGTCCGCCGCCAGGTAGGAAGCAGCATGATTTTGGGCGTGTCCGTCCACACGGTGGAGGAAGCCCGTGAGGCGGTTCATAACGGTGCGGATTACCTGGGATTGGGGGCAGTATTTCCCACAAGCACGAAAACGGATGTAGATCAAATGCCCAACGAAACCCTGCGGGCTATCTGCGATGCCGTAGATGTACCCATCGTGGCTATTGGCGGTATCAACCGCAGCAACATCGGAAAGCTGGCCGGGAGCGGCGTGGATGGCGTGGCGCTGGTATCTGCTATCTTTTCTGCGCCTGAAATAGAAACCACCTGCCGGGAATTGCGGAGACTGGCAGAGGAAATGGTGAACGCATGAAAATCAGCGGTGCGATTTTTGATGTGGACGGAACCTTGCTGGATTCCATGTCCATCTGGGACACCATCGGGGCAGACTATCTGCGCTCAATCGGATACATACCTCGGGAGAATCTGAATGAGATATTCAAGAATATGAGCTTGCTTCAGGCAGCAGAGTATTATCGAAATGAGTACGGTGTGACGCTGCGTGTTGAGGAGATCATGAGCGGCGTCAATGCCATGCTGGAGCAGTTCTATCAGTATGAAGCCCCTTTGAAGCCGGGGGCGGCGGAACTGCTGGCGCGGCTGCGGCAAAACAGGGTAAAGCTGTGTATTGCCACCGCCACAGACCGGTATCTGGTGGAGGCCGCTCTGGCGCGGTGCGGCGTGTTATCCTATTTCGGAGAGATCTTCACCTGTAATGGGGTGGGACATGGAAAAGACGAGCCGCATATCTTTGAGGCGGCGCTTCGCTTCCTGGGAACGGAA
>OFFI01000443.1_pt1 | contig 30351 bp, 33 predicted proteins | sample 1521351 | NCBI WGS metagenome assembly OFFI01 (sample SAMEA3504119, study PRJEB24116) | mouse gut metagenome | biome: mouse gut; feature: mouse-associated habitat; material: faeces | place: Denmark | collected 2011
CAGCCGGTCCCGGGTGACGCCGGGGGTGTCCTCCACAATGGACAGCCGTTTACCCGTCAATTTATTGAACAGCATAGATTTTCCCACGTTGGGGCGGCCCACAATGGCCACCAGAGGCTTTGCCACAAAGCATCCCTCCTACTGCGAATTTGGGCCTGACGCCCAGGTTCAGTCTGCCCCACTGCGCACAGGGTAAGGGCAATCATTTTATAGTATACCAAATCTCACCGGAAAAAGATAGGGGGAAATGGGAAAAACCCGCGCAAATCCAGCAAAAAAGCTGCCGCAGCAGCGGCAGCTTTCTTAGGTCCTTGCGTTCATCACTTTTCGGCGGCAGCAACCTCACGGCCATTGTAGGTCATGCAGTTCTTGCAAATGCGGTGGGGCAGAGTGACGGTACCGCACTTGGGGCAGGTGTTGATACCGGGGGTCTCCAGCTTCCACACGGAGCTGCGGCGCTTGTTCCGGCGCTGCTTGGATACCTTACTTTTAGGGACGGCCATTTTGACACCTCCTTATCGGTCAATGTCCGCGGACATACAGCTTACTCGTTGGATTCCCTATCCTCCAGCAGCTGAGCCAGCTGGGCCAGCCGTGGATCGATCTCCTTTTTGCACCGGCAGCCTTCGCGGTTCAAATCCGCACCGCAGCCGGAACAAAGGCCCTTACAATCCTCGGAGCACAGGTTTTTTGTGTCCATCTCGAGGAGAAACTCCTCCTGCATCAGCTCATCCAGCTCCAGCGTTCCATCCCCATCCAGCAAAACAATGTCGCCATCCTCCCCATTTTCCAGTTCGAAAGCCAACAGGGTCTCGTACTCCACCGTTTTTTCCCGCTGAAAGGCTTTGGCGCATCGGTCGCATACCAGCGACAGGACGGCGCTCAGCCGTGCGTTGAGCAACATAGCCCCCGCCATGTTGCGCACCCTGCCCTCCACATGGACCGGTTGAGTAAACGGCCGAAAGCCGCACCACTCCACTTGGGACAGATCCAGTTCATAGTCGAAGGGGAGGACTGCGCCAGGCTCCTGGGCAAAGCGCTTTAAGTTCAGCTTCATGATTCACCTCGCATAATGGCACGACTGGTATTATACTAAATAGCGCCGGGAATGTCAAATCATTTCTGACATTTTTCAAACTTTTTTCGTGTTCCGCGCAGATTTCTGCTCTCCTCCGCCAGCGGGCTGGCGGAAAGGCACAAAAAAGCCGCGCCCTCCCTCCGAGAAGCGCGGCCGCGTATGTATTGTACACAACGCTCACTTTTTCCGCACAGCGCCGTGTTTTTTCTTCCCTTTTCCCCCGCTGAGCAGCCCCGCAATGGCGCCGCCGCACAGGCAGCCGGCCAGCTCGATGAGCGCCTGGAGCCCAAGGGTAAAGCCATCCCCCATGAGCAGGCCTACCGCCACAATCAACAGATAGCACACGCCTCCCGTGGCCAGGCCGGCCAGCAGCCGCCGGGACCGCCACTGGCTGCACGCCGCCAGCCCCCCCGCCAGACAGCCCAGCACGCAGGCCGCCGCCGTCAGTTGGGGGGCGGCCTCCTCCCTCAGCACTCCGTTGGACACCGCCGCCGATCCCGCCAACAGCATCAGCAACTCCACTCCCAGCGCCAGCAGGCCGCCTACGGCCACAGCCGTCACCATCTGCGCGGCATTGATCCCCTGCGCCTCCGCCTTACGCATAAAAGCACCCCTTTTCACATGGTTTCTATACCATATGCAAAAGGGGTGCTTGTCATGCCAGCTCAGAGGATCACTTGTCCTCTTTCTTTTCCTTCTTGTCCTTTTTCTCAGCCACGGGCTCCTCCGTGGTCTGGGCCCCCTTGCTGGAGATGGCCCACTTGTAGAACTCAATGCGCACCCGGTCCGCGCCAGTCTCAATGACAATCGTCTTCTCTTTCACCTGGCAAATGGTTCCCGCGATGCCGCCGATGGTGGTGATATCGTCCCCAACCTTCAGGCTGCCGCGCATCTCCTCAGCGGCCTTTTTCTTCTTATTCTCCGGCCGAATGAGCAGGAAATACATGACGGCGACCATCACCACAATCATGAGAATGGACGGGAACATGGACACGCCGCCAGCGGCGGCCGCAGAGAGTATAAGCATTATTTTTCCTCCTATGTCAAGATATGAACTGTCACATGGCGATAGACAATAGAACTATTATACCGGAAAAGGCCGGCAAACACAAGCCCCTTTTGAAAATATATTTCACTCCGCCCGGCCCGCCAGCTTTTCCGAATATTCTTCGCGGAAGGCGGCAAACTGCCCCGCGTCCAGCGCGTCCCGGATGCGCCGGACCAGGTCGTTGTAAAAATACAGGTTGTGCATCACCGCCAGACGCATGGCCAGCATCTCCCCCGCCACGAACAGGTGCCGGAGATAGGCCCTGGAAAAATGGCTGCACACCGGGCAGCTGCACTGCGGGTCGATGGGCCGCTCGTCCAGCTTGAAGCGCTCGTTTTTGATGTTCAGCGCGCCGCTCCAGGTAAACAGCTTGCCGTGGCGGGCATTGCGGGCGGGCATCACGCAGTCGAAGAAATCCACCCCCCGGGCCACCGCCTCGATGATGTTGGACGGCGTGCCCACCCCCATGAGATACCGGGGCCTGTCCGCCGGCATATGGGGCTCCACCGCCTCGATGATCCGATACATCACCTCGGTGGGCTCCCCCACCGCCAGACCGCCGATGGCGTAGCCCGCGCAGTGGATTTTCGCCGTCTCCTTCATGTGCCACACCCGCAGATCCTCATAGGTGGCCCCCTGGTTGATGCCGAACAGCACCTGCCCCGGATTGACGCACTCCGGCAGGGCGTTCAGCCGGTCGTGCTCCGCCTTGCACCGCTCCAACCACCGCAGGGTGCGCTCGCAGGAGGCCTTGGCGTAGTCGTAGGGCGCGGGGTTCTCCACACACTCGTCAAAGGCCATGGCGATGTCGCTGCCCAGGTTGGACTGGATGCGCATGGACTCCTCCGGGCCCATAAAAATCCGCTTCCCGTCGATGTGGGAGGAGAAGGTGACGCCCTCCTCTGTGATCTTCCGCAGCCCCGCCAGGGAGAACACCTGGAAGCCACCGGAGTCGGTGAGCATAGGCCCATCCCAGCGCATGAACTGGTGCAGCCCGCCCATCTGCCGCACCACCTCGTCCCCCGGACGCAGGTGGAGATGGTAGGTGTTGGACAGCTCAATCTGGCACCCCAGCTCCTTCAAGTCAAAGGCGGACACCGCCCCCTTGATGGCCCCCTGAGTGCCCACGTTCATAAACACCGGGGTCTGCACCGTGCCGTGGGGGCAGGTGAACTCCCCCCGCCGGGCCGCGCCCTCGGTTTTGATTACTTGAAACATGGTGCCCTCCTCTATGAAATAAACATGGCGTCGCCAAAGGAGAAAAAGCGGTAGCGCTCCCGCACCGCCTCCTCATAGGCCGCCAGCACGCGCTCCCGCCCCGCCAGGGCGGACACCAGCATGATGAGGGTGGACTCGGGCAGATGGAAGTTGGTGATGAGGCCGTCCAGTGCCTTAAACCGATAGCCGGGATAGATGAAGATATTGGTCCACCCCGCCGACGCCTTCAGCGTCCCATCCTCCCCTGACCAGCTCTCAATGGTGCGGCAGGAGGTGGTGCCCACGCAGATCACCCTTCCCCCCTGCCGCCTGGTCTCGTTCACCACGTCGGCGGTCTCCTGGGGGATGACGCAGTATTCCGAGTGCATCTCATGCTCGTCCAGGTTCTCCGCCTTCACCGGGCGAAAGGTACCCAGCCCCACGTGGAGGGTGACGTAGCACAGCTTCACCCCCATATCCCCCAGCTGCTCCAGCAGCGCGGGGGTGAAGTGCAGCCCCGCCGTGGGGGCGGCGGCGGACCCCACCACCTTGGAGTACACCGTCTGATACCGCTCTCCGTCCTCCAGCTCCGCCTTGATATAGGGGGGCAGAGGCATTTTGCCCAGCCGCTCCAGAGTCTCCAGGAAAATCCCCTGGTAGTCGAAGCGGACCAGGCGGTTGCCCCCCTCCACCTCGCCCACCACCTCCGCGGACAGCTCATTTTCCCCAAAGGTGATCTTCGCCCCCGGGCGCAGCTTTTTCCCCGGACGCACCAGGCACTCCCACACCTTGTCTCCCCGGTCGATGAGCAGCAGCACCTCGCAGGCGCCGCCCCCCGCCCGCTTCCCGATGAGCCGGGCGGGCAGCACCCGGCTGTCGTTGAGCACCAGGCAGTCGCCGGGGCGCAGCAGGGAGGGCAGGTCGTAAAAATGCAGGTGCCGTGTCTCCCCCGTGCTTTTGTCCAGAGTAAGCAGCCGGGACCCGTCCCGCCGCTCCAGCGGTGTCTGAGCGATCAGCTCCTGGGGCAGATCAAAATAAAAATCGGAAGTTTTCACATATATCCCACCGTGATGCCAGTATAGTAGAACTGGAGGATGTCTAAGTAAGTATACCCCTGCTGGGCCATGGCGTAAGCACCCCACTGGCTCATGCCCACATTGTGGCCCCAGCCCGTACCCGAAAATGTAAACGTCCCGTTGCTGCCAGTGGTGCTGCTCAGGCTGCCTACGCTGCCGCCCGACCCGCCGGAGGACTGCCCCACCTGAGCCACGCCGCTGTCGGTAATCATATACGCGCCGCCGTCCACAGCCGTCACGTTCCCGTTTCCATCGATGGCGTACAGACCGGACAGGCCGCCGGCCGGAGACCCGTTGATGGAAACAGAGGAGGACGGCGCGGGATTGCCCTGGCCCACCGTGTCAAAGCCGTAGCGGTAAGAGGGCAGGTAAAGCATTTTCTGAATCACATTCTTAGTGCTGATGGAGTAGCTTTTGCCGCTGCTGTCGGTGAACGTCACCGTCTTGGGATTGCCCGTCTCCGTCAGGGCCGTCACGGCGATGGAGGTAATGGCCCCGCTCACGTTATAGCCCAGCGCCCGCAGCTTGGACACCAGGGTGTCCGAGGAAAAGGACCGGGTCCAGTAGTAGCTGGAGCTTGGGATAGGAGCCCCGGCCTCATAGGGGTCCATCTTCCCAATGAGGTAGGGGTGGTTGGCCTGGCTGGTCTCATAGACCACGGAGGAGTTCTCACTGGCCCCGCCGTTGCTGGCGTAGTAGCAGGTGTGGGCAATCTGGCCGTTGTAGGTCACCACCAGCCCGGCGGTTTGGTCTACCGCGGCGTTGGAGTTGGCCCCCGCCCGGTTCAGCCCGCCGTAGGCCTGGCAGTCCGTCTCCGCGCAGATGTCAAAGTGGTGCCTGCTGTGCTTGCTGCCCAGGGAGAGGGCGTAGCTGCGCGCCGCCACCGCCTGGGCCTTCAGCGCCTCGATGGGCCAGCTGTCGCTCATCTCGATGGGAACCACGCCCTTCACATAATCCTCCAGCCCTAAAATATTTACCACGGTCAAATCGCCGCCGTCGATGCGCTCAAAACGGAACCCGCCGTAATAGAGATACCCCTTGCTCAACGTGGTGCACTTCTCTCCGGTGTTCACCTGGCCCGGCTCAATGCCCAGCCCGGTGCCGCTGCCCAAATCGTCGTACTGGAACACCATCGTGTTCGTGCCCGTCACCACCACGCTGACGCCGTAGCCCGACGTGCCGCACAGCTCGGCCCACACCCCCTGAGCGGACAGCTCTGCCTGGGCCGCCACCGCCCTGTCCCGGGTGGTGTAGTTGCCAATGCGGGCGTAATACACCCCGCCGATGCAGGCCGGGAACCCCCCGCCGTAGAGGGACGCCGCCGCCTGGGCCTCCGCGAAGGTGCCGTAGCTGCCGGGCAGCTGAAGGTGGTACTCCCCCACCGCCACACTGGAGGAGGTCAGCGCGGAGTGATAGCAGGTATAATTGTCATAGGTCCCATAGTATACGTTCATGGTCTTCACCACGGAGATGGCCCGCTGGGCTGTGGAGCCCAGCTCCACAAATTGGTTGGAGCTGTCGTAGTACCCGAAGCGGTAGCCGGAGCCCACGCTGTTCTCCATGTTCAGTCCCTCCATGGCCCCGGTGCCGTAGTGCAGGCCCACCCGGATGATGCGCCCGCTGACCCCATAGGGCGCGGCAGCGGCCCCCTGTCCTCCCCCCAGCGCCAGCAGCAGGGCGGCGGAAAGGCACAGCGCTACAATTTGCACGAATTTTCCCTTCATACGGTTCTCCATTTCTCCACTTCCGGCGGCAGCGTCAAATTGACACTTTAACGTGTTAATGTTATAGTGATACTGTATCAAACTGCCCGTTTGTTTGGACAGCAAAGTTCGACATGATTTTTTATATTATAGCGTATCCGCCCATCAGCCGCAAGCCCTAAAATCACCGGCGGGCGCACAGGAGGCACAACGACATGGAAAAATACAGAGTGGGCGTTATCGGCGCCACCGGCATGGTGGGCCAGCGCTTCGTCACCCTGCTGGAAAACCACCCCTGGTTCCAGCTCACCGCGGTGGCCGCCAGCCCCCGGTCCGCCGGGAAGCGGTACGAGGAGGCGGTGGTGGGCCGCTGGGCCATGGACGCCCCCATCCCCCAGGAAGCCAAGGACCTGGTGCTCCTCTCCGCCCAGGACGATGTGGAGAAGATCTGCGGCATGGTGGACTTCGTATTCTCCGCCGTGGACATGAAGAAGGACGAGATCAAGGCGTTGGAGGAGGACTATGCCAAGCACGAGTGCCCGGTGGTGTCCAACAACTCCGCCCACCGTTGGACACCCGACGTGCCCATGGTCATTCCCGAAATCAACCCGGAGCACATCCAGGTCATCAAGAACCAGCGGGCGCGCCTTGGGACAAAGCGGGGCTTCATCGCCGTGAAGTCCAACTGCTCCATCCAGAGCTACGTCCCCGCCCTATCCCCCCTGCGGGAGTTCGGCATTGAGAAGGTGCTGGTGTGCACCTACCAGGCCATCTCCGGCGCAGGCAAAACCTTCCAGCGCTGGCCCGAAATGGTGGATAACCTGATCCCCTACATCGGCGGCGAGGAGGAAAAGAGCGAGCAGGAGCCGCTGAAGGTGTGGGGCCGGGTGGAAAACGGCGTCATCGTCAACGCCGAGGGCGTGTCCATCACCGCTCAATGCCTGCGGGTGCCTGTGTCCAACGGCCACACCGCCGCCGCCTTCGTCACCTTCAAGAACAAGCCCACCATGGAGCAGATGAAGGAGGCCTGGGCCAGCTTTAAGGGCCGGGCCCAAGAGCTGGCCCTGCCCACCGCCCCCAAGCAGTTCCTCCACTACTTTGAGGAGCCCGACCGGCCCCAGGCCAAGCTGGACCGGGACCTGGAGGGGGGCATGGCGGTGTCCATCGGCCGCCTCCGCCCGGACAGCCAGTATGATTACAAATTCGTCTCCCTGTCCCATAACACCCTGCGGGGCGCAGCGGGGGGCGGCGTGCTACTGGCCGAGCTGTTGTGCGCCGAGGGATATATCGTCAGAGCAACGTCCGCGCCGCTCGAAACGGCCTGACGGCCATTTCTCGCCTTGCTCTCTTGCTCCTCCTCTCCCCAAAAAGCCAAAGGCCGGCTTTTTGAGGGCCCCTTTATCCTACCATTGAAAGGATGCTGACATTATGAGAACTCCCGTCTTTACCGGCTCCTGCCCCGCCCTGGTCACTCCCTTTGACCAGCATAACATCATCGACTACGACGCCTTCGGCCGCCTCATCGACGCCCAGATCGAGGCCGGGGTGGACGCGGTGTGCGTGTGCGGCACCACCGGCGAGTCCGCCACCATGTCCATCCGGGAGCACATCGCCGCCGTGGAGTTCTGCGTCAAGCGGGTGAACCACCGGGTAAAGGTCATCGCGGGGGCGGGGTCCAACGACACCTCCGCCGCCGTCTACCTGTCCCAGCACGCCCAGGACTCCGGAGCGGACGCCCTGCTCCACGTCACCCCCTACTACAACAAGGCCAGCCAGACCGGCCTCATCAAGCACTACGAGTACATAGCCGACCGAGTGGAGCTTCCCATCATCCTCTACAATGTGCCCGGCCGCACCGGAGTGTCCTTCACCGCCGAGACCTATCAGGCGCTGTCTCAGAACCCCAAAATCAACGGGGTCAAGGAGGCCAGCGGCAACTTCTCCCTGCTGGCCCACACCCGTTTCCTCTGCGGGGACGATTTCTATATCTGGTCGGGCAACGACGACCAGGTGGTGCCCATGATGGCTCTGGGAGCCAAGGGGGTCATCTCCGTGGCCTCCAACATCGTCCCAGAAGTGATGGTGAAGATGAGCCACCTGTGCCTGGACAACGACTTCGCCGCCGCCTCAAAGCTGCAAATCCAGTACATGGACCTCATCGACGCCCTGTTCACCGAGGTCAACCCCATCCCCATCAAGGCCGCCATGAACCTGCTGGGCATGGACGCGGGCTCTCTGCGCCTGCCCCTGTGCGACATCTCGGACAAAAACCTGGAGGTTCTCCGCCTGGCCATGAAGCGGGCAAACCTGCTGTAACAAATCGCGCCCGAGCCGTCGCGAACAGGCGAGGCGTGAATACAAAGGAGCCATTCTCATGCGAAGGATAATCATCTCCGGCTGCTGCGGCCACATGGGCCGGGCGGTGGCGGACATCTGTAATAACGACCCCAACGTGGAAATCGCCGCCGGCATCGACCTGCTGCCCCAGCCTGTGGACGGCTTCCCCGTATTCTCCACCCCCGCCGCCTGCACGGCGGAGGCGGACGCAGTGATTGACTTCTCCCACCCCGCCGCCCTCGCCCCCCTGCTGGAGCTGTGCATTGCCCGGAAGCTGCCCGTGGTGCTGGCCACCACCGGCTACTCGGCGGAGCAGCTGGCCCAAATTGAGCAGGCGGCAAAGCTGATCCCCATCTTCCGCTCCGCAAATATGTCCCTAGGTGTCAACGTGCTGCTGGACCTGGTGCGCCGCGCCGCAGCCCTGCTGGGGGAGGACTTCGACGTGGAAATTGAGGAGCGTCACCACCGCCGCAAGCTGGACGCCCCCAGCGGCACCGCCCTGATGCTGGCGGACGCCGCCGCCGGGGCCCTGCCCTACGACGCGGAATACGTCTACGACCGCCACAGCGTCCGCAGGCCCAGGGGCAGCCAGGAAATCGGCATCTCCTCCCTCCGGGGGGGCACCATCGTGGGAGACCACACCGTGGTGTTCGCCGGGCGGGACGAGGTGATTGAGCTGTCCCACCACGCCGCCAGCCGAGAGGTATTCGCCGTGGGCGCGGTGAAGGCCGCCAAGTTCCTGGCCGGGGTGGACGCGCCGGGGCTGTACGATATGTCCAGCCTGATTGCCGTCAACTAAACAGCAAAAGGGACCGCTCACGCGGTCCCTTTTCTCTTTCGCAAACCTCCGTTGTCGGGCGGGAACGAGCCGGTTTGCTCCCGTTTCGTCAGCGAGCTAAAGTTCTTTTTGGTTACTTTTTCTTTTAAGAAAAAGTAACCCGGTGGAACACCTTCTTGCCCTTCTTGATGATAACGCCCTCCCCGGTGAACTTCTCCCTGGGGAACTGGGCGGCGGGGTCCGTCACCTTCTCGTCCGCCACCATGACGCCCCCCTGCTGGATGAGCCGGCGGGCCTCGCCGTTGGAGGCGGCCAGACCGCACTTCACCAGCAGGGTCAGCGCGCCGATGGAGCCATCGGTAAAATCAGCATCGGTCAGGGCGGTGGACGGCATATCCGCCGCGCTCCCGCCGGTGGAGAACAGGGCGCGGGCCGCCGCCTGGGCCTTGTCCGCCTCCTCCTTGCCGTGTACCATGTTGGTCAGCTCCCAGGCCAGAATCTCCTTGGCCTGGTTGAGCTGGGCGTCCTTCCACTGGTCCATCTCGTCAATCTGCTCCAGGGGCAGGAAGGTGAGCCAGCGGATGCACTTCATCACGTCCGCGTCCCCCACGTTCCGCCAGTACTGGTAGAAGTCGTAGGGGCTGGTCTTGTCTGGGTCCAGCCACACGGCGTTGCCGGCGGTCTTGCCCATCTTGTTCCCCTGGGAGTCGGTGAGCAGGTTGATGGTCATACAGTGGGAGTCCTTGCCCAGCTTCCGGCGGATCAGCTCCGTGCCGCCCAGCATATTGCTCCACTGGTCGTTGCCGCCGCACTGGAGGTTGCAGCCCACCGTCTGGAACATATGGTAGAAGTCATAGGACTGCATGATCATATAGTTGAACTCCAGGAAGGACAGGCCCTTCTCCATGCGCTGCTTGTAGCAGTCCGCCCGGAGCATATTGTTCACCGAAAAACAGGCCCCCACCTCCCGCAGCAGCTCCACATAGTTCAGGTCCAGCAGCCAGTCGGCGTTGTTCAGCATCATGGCCTGGCCGGGGCCGTCGCCGAAGTCAATGAACCGCTCCATCTGATGCTTGAAGCACTGGGCGTTGTGGTTGATATCCTCCCGGCTGAGCATTTTGCGCATATCGGTGCGGCCGGAGGGGTCCCCGATGGTGGTGGTGCCGCCGCCGATGAGGGCGATGGGCTTATTCCCCGCCTGCTGGAGCCGCTTCATCAGGGTGAGGGTCACGAAATGCCCCGCCGTCAGGCTGTCCGCCGTGCAGTCGTAGCCGATATAGAAGGTGGCCTTGCCGTTGTTGATGAGGTTCTTCACCTCGTCCTCGCTGGTGACCTGGGCCACCAGGCCCCGGGCCACAAGTTCGTCGTAAATCGTCATGATTTTTTCTCCTTTTGTCGTTTTTGGTAAAGCTCCCAGGCCATCTCCATGGCCCAGGCTTGATAGCGCATAAAAGTGGCGCTCTTAAACTCCTCTATCGGCATCCACGTGAGGATGTGGTCGGACTCCACCGGCGGAGCCGCTTTCTCCCCCAGCTCGATCAGGTACACATGGCCGGTGGGATGGCAGGGACGGCCTTTCAAATCCGTGATATATTCCTCCCCAATGCACACCTTTTCCCCTATGGTGACGGCATACCCCGTCTCCTCCAGGGCCTCCCGGCGGATGCACTCCGCCTCACTCTCCCCCGGCTCTATGCCGCCCCCCAGGAGAAAACAGCCCTTGCGCTCACAGGACACCACCGCCGCTTTGCCCGCGCCGTCAAAGGCGATTCCGTAAGCCCCGGACCGGTCCCGGTACGCCACACCGGACTGAGGTGCTCCAAACACCTTATGCTCCATATCATTTCCCCTTTCTGCATCAAAACGCCCCCTGTCCCCTTGGGACAGAGGGCGAAAGCTCGCGGTACCACCTCTGTTTTGCCGCCCTCTCGCGAAGTACGGCCTCAGGGAGTCCCCAGCAGGACCCCGGCGCTATACCGGGCGCACCCGTCCGGCCCTACTGGGGAAAGTCAAAAAATCCCGTTCAGGCGGCTGCTCCGAGGGGTATTCGCCAGCGGCTCCTCTCCCCCTTTCACCAAAACGGGGGCTCTCTGAGCAGGCAGCCAATGGGTACTGTTCCTCATCCTCGCATTGGCAGGATGATATCATAATCCCGCCCACTTGTCAAACCTTTTTTCCGCCGGAACAGGTCCCCCTAAATCCATGTAGCGCTGAGAAAATTATGTAAATTGATAAAATTTACATAAAGCCCTTTACAATCGCAAACATAGCTGTTATAATGTATAATAATCAAGCAAAAGGAGGTGATGACGATGAAGGTCATCTGGACTGTTCCCGTTGATATCGACGAGTTGATCTTCGCCGGAGAGACTACCGTTCCCAGCGATCGCTGAGCCTGACGGAATCCTTTCTACGGTATCAGATACGACTCGTCCCGTTTGGGACGTTTTTTATTTGCCGAAATCCCGGCTGCGAATGCAGCCGGGATTTTCCATTCTCCCCCGCTCAGCTCTCCCGGTCCACCTGCTTCATCTGCTTCAGGTTGCCGATTTTCTGCGCCCGGCGGTCCAGCTCCGCCAATACGTCCTCCAAAGGGATCTCCTTTTCCGCCAGCATCACCATCAGGTGATAGATCAGGTCGGACACCTCGCCCACCGTGTCGGTGGGGACGTTGTTCTTCGCCGCGATGATGGTCTCGGCGCACTCCTCCCCCACCTTCTTCAGAATCTTGTCCAGCCCCTTGTCAAACAGGTAGCAGGTGTATGACCCCTCCTGGGGGCGGGCCTTCCGGTCCAGTACCACCTGATACAGCGCCTCCAACGTGTTCATGCCCTCTCCTCCTCTCCATTTTTAACGGGAATTTCCCGGAAAAAGCAGCTGCGCGCTCCCGTGTGGCAGGTGGGGCCGTCCGGGGCACAGAGGTAGAGCAGGGTGTCCGTGTCGCAGTCGGCGTAAACCTCCCTGACGTGGAGGTAATTCCCGCTGGTCTCTCCCTTGTTCCAGAGCGTCTGGCGGCTCCGGCTCCAGAACCAGGCGGTTTTTGTTTTCAGGGTCAGCTCCACCGCCTCCCGGTTGGTGAAGCCCACCATCAGCACGTCCTTGCTGTCCGCGTGCTGGATCACCACCGGGATCAGCTCCGATTTTTGAAACAGCAGATCAAGGTCAAACATAGGCTATTCCTCCCAGGGCGGAGTTTCCTTCCTCCGCTCCCACGGTTCCTTTTTCTTTGCAGCGGGCCGTTCCTTTTTCGTCCGCCTGCGTTTTTCTATCTTGCTTTCTACCACGGCCCCCACCATCTCACTGCCGATGTCCAGCACCAGTTCCAGCAGATCGTCTATCACGGTTCCTCACCTCCGCACCGGAATATTCCGTCCCCGCAGGAAGTCCTTCACCTGGGGCACCGTCAGCTCCCCGAAGTGAAACAGGGAGGCCGCCAGCGCCGCGTCGCAGTCCGTCTCCTGAAACACCTGGGCGAAGTGCTCCAGGCTGCCGCAGCCGCCCGAGGCGATCACCGGGACGGACACCGCCTCCGTCACTGACCGGGTCATGTCCAGGTCAAAGCCCGCCTTGGTGCCGTCTGCGTCCATGGAGGTGAGCAGAATCTCCCCCGCTCCCAGTGCCTGGCCCCGGCGGGCCCACGCCACCGCGTCCAGGCCGGTGGGCGTGCGGCCCCCCGCCGTCACCACCTCGTACCACCCCTCGGGTCTGCGCCGGGCGTCGATGGCCAGCACCACACACTGGGAGCCGAACCGCTCCGCCGCACGGGAAATCAGGCTCTCATCTTTCACCGCAGCGGAGTTGACGGAGATTTTGTCCGCCCCCGCCCGCAGCAGCCGCTGAAAGTCGTCCAGGGTGCGGATGCCGCCCCCCACGGTGAGGGGGACGAACACCTGGGCTGCGGTGCGCTCCACCACGTCGGCCACGGTGTCCCTCGCGTCGCTGGTGGCGGTGATATCCAAAAACACGATCTCGTCCGCCCCCTGGTCCGAGTAGAACTTCGCCAGCTCCACCGGGTCGCCCGCGTCCCGGATGTTGACGAAATTGACCCCCTTCACCACCCGGCCGTCCCGCACGTCCAGGCAGGGGATGATGCGCTTTGCTAACATGGCAAGCCCTCCAAATAGCGGTCGATGTCCCTTTGAGACTTCAAAACCACCGTTTTCTCCGGGTATTGCTCCGCAATCTGCCGGAACTCTCCCCGCTTTTTGCGGGTGCGGCCCTTCCAAAGAATCCACCACATGAATTCCGGGTCCATCTTCTCCGGACAGCCCTCGGCCATATCCGGCCTGGATTTGCCGCGAAAGCGGAAGTAACGCCTCCACGCCCGGACAAAACTCGCCAGCCTGGGAAACAGCAGCAGAAGGATCTCGTCCGCCTCCTCCAGTCGGCGCTCATACTCGAACTTGGTGTAATTCCCATCCATAACCCATGCGGGATTCTCCATAAACGCATGGACCATCCGATGGGCCTCGTCCCGGTCCCGTATCTCCCAGTTGGGCGTGAACTGTATCGTGTCAAAGTGCAGCACCGGGACGCCATACCGCTCCCCCAGGGCCCGGGCCAGGGTGGACTTCCCCGCCCCGCTGTAGCCCAGCACGGCGATTTTCATTCCTGCGACCCCGCTTCCCGGACCGCCTCAGCCAAGTCGATGGTCCCGGCGTAGTACGCCTTGCCGATGATGGCCCCATACAGCCCCATGTCCCGCAGCCGCTTCACATCGTCCAGGGTGGTCACACCGCCGGAGGCCACAATGTCGCACCCCACCGCCCTTTGCAGCTCCGCCAGCTGGTCAAAGCTGGGCCCGGACAGCATCCCGTCGGTGGCGATGTCAGTGTAGATGAGGGTTTTGACCCCCCGCTCCTCCATTTGACGAGCCAGCTCCAGGTAATCCAGGCCGGAGTCATGCTCCCAGCCCGCCGTGCGCACCCGGCCATTCAGGCAGTCGATGCCCACCGCCACCCGCCCTGGGCCATACTGGCGCAGGGCGTAGTCCACCACCTCCGGTTTGGTCACGGCGGCGGAGCCGATGACCATCCGGTCCGCCCCCGCCTCGCCGATGGTGATCACGTCTAACTCGTTTTTAATTCCGCCACCCAGCTCCACGGACAGGCCGGACTGCTGAATGACCTCGTAGATGAAGGGGAAGTTGTGCCGCACCCCGTCCCGGGCACCGTCCAGGTCCACCATGTGCACCCACCTGGCCCCGGCGGCGGCAAAGGCCCGCGCCGTCTCCAGGGCGCTGTTGGCCACCTGGCTCACGGTGGAAAACTCCCCTTTTTTCAGCCGGACGCACCGGGCGTCCTTCATGTCGATGGCAGGCAGTAATATCATCGGTTCAATTCTCCAAAATTCTTCAGGATTTGCAGCCCCGCCTCCCCGCTCTTTTCCGGGTGAAACTGGCAGCCGTATACCCCATTGCGGCCCACCGCCGCCCCCACGGAGGGGCCGTACCGGGTGGAGGCGATCACGTCCCCCTCCTGGGCGCAGCGGCCGCAGAAGGAGTGGACAAAGTATACATACGTCCCCTCGTCCAACCCCCGGAACAGGGGGGAGGGGTTGGGAAAGCTCAGGCTGTTCCAGCCGATGTGGGGCAGCTTGAGGGCGGTCTGAATCCGCTCCACGCTCCCGCGGATGAGGCCCAGGCCGGGGCAGCTGCGCCCCTCCTCGCCCCGGTCAAACAGCAGCTGCATCCCCAGGCAGATGCCCAAAATGGGCTTGCGCCCCGCCTGGGCCAGCAGCACCCGGTCCAGCCCCGTCTGGCGCAGCTTGTCCGCCGCGTCTGGAAAGGCCCCCACGCCGGGCAGGATGACGGCGTCCGCCCGCTCCAGCCCCTGGGCCTCCCCTGTGACTACCGTCCTTTGCCCCAGGTAGGCCAGGGCGTTGGCCACGCTTTTCAGGTTGCCCACGCCGTAGTCCACAATGGCGGTGTACCCCATCATAGCGCCCCCTTGGTGGAGGTGACGCCCTCTCCTTCCACCCGGACGGCCTCCTTCAAGGCCAGCCCCAGAGACTTGAACAGGGCCTCGGTGATGTGGTGGGTGTTGTCGCCGTACTCGCACTTCTGATGCAGGGTGATCCCCCCGTTCACCGCAAAGGCCCGCATAAACTCCACGGTGAGGCAGCTGTCATAGCCGCCGACGGCGCTCTGGGGCATGGGGGCGTCCAATGCCGGGAAGGGCCGGTTGGACAGGTCCAGCACCGTCCGGCACAATGCCTCGTCCATGGGCACGAAGGCCGCGCCGAACCGGCGGATGCCCGTTTTGTCGCCCAAGGCCTCCCGCAGCGCCTGCCCCAGCACAATGCCCACGTCCTCCACCGTATGGTGGCCGTCCACGTGGAGGTCGCCCAGGGCGGACAGCTCCAGCCCGAACCCGGCGTAAAACGCCAGGGCGGTGAGCATATGGTCAAAAAAGCCGATGCCGGTGGACACGCTCACCTCTCCCCCGTCCAGGCAGAGGGTGACGCTGATGTCCGTCTCTTTTGTGGTGCGCTGAATCGTTGAGCGGCGCATATCCATCCTCCTTTTCCTTCATCAAATAAGGAAACTCCAAACAGCATTCGTATATTTTGTCGCTTCTTCAATTCTTGGGAAGTGCCCGCTGTCTTCAAAAACCACCTGCGTCACATTTTGTGCATTGTTCATAATATACTCTATTTGATTCTTTGTACATACGGGATCATGCTTTCCGTTAATCAGCAGCATGGGAGCCGAGATCGTTGGGATCACCGGCAAAAGATTGTCGATCATCAGCACCCTTTTCTGCATAGATCCCGCCTGCGCCGGCTGCGTCTCCAGCAGTTTCTTCAAATGCCGCTCTCCCTTTGACCACAGCTCATCCGCAATATCCGTGGTGTCCATACTCATCTCATATTCTTCTAAAGTAACGCCATGCAGATAAAATCGCAGCTCCATATCCGTGACATAGCCCAGCAGGGTTGATAGATCCCATACTATTTCCGTCTTATCCTGATAGTCTTCAAATTTGATCTTCTCACACAGCTTGTTTGCCTGCTCGTCGTTCAAGCTGTGAATATGCTCGCTCAGATATTCGGCCGTTGACCTTGCAGAATCCTCAAACCACAGCGAAGGACACTCCAGGATGATTTTATGAACAGAATTGGGATAGCTGTGTGCGTATACGGCTGCAAGCATACCGCCATAAGAGTGACCAAGTATACTCCATTTTTCAATTCCTAAAAGTTTTCGCATTTCCTCGAGCATTTCGATCTGATATTCCATACTGTAGCTTTCATTCTCGGCAATCGCTTCGGAGCGCAGCACCCCCAGCTGATCCAATATGACAACCCTCATTTTCTCACTGAGCGCCCTCGCCTGATTCACGAAATCCAGGCAGCTTGCTCCTGGCCCTCCATGAAGATACAGCAGAGTGTCGTTATATTCCGCGCCATATATTTCATACCAAATTTTTTTACCCCAAATAGTAATCAGCATACGAGCTCCCTCCTTATTTGTTAGAGTGCATGAAGCAAAGAACAGCATCCCCACATAGGTAGGTTAAAAAGAATCAACTCGGACCTGGATGGAATTGGCGTGGGCGGTGAGCTTTTCCGCCTGGGCCAGCGCGATGATTTCCTCGGAAATGGGCTCCAGCGCCTCCCGGCTGAACTCCAGCACGCTCATGGTCTTGAGGAAGCTGTCCACTCCCAAGGGAGAGAAGAACCGGGCTGTGCCGCTGGTGGGCAGGACGTGATCCGGCCCCGCCAGATAGTCGCCTAAAGGCTCCGGCGTGTAGGAGCCCAGGAATACCGCCCCCGCGTTTTTGATTTTAGGCAGCAGCTCCCTTGGCGCCTGCGTGACGATTTCCAGGTGCTCCGGGGCGATCTCGTTGGCGAGCTCCACGCACTGCTCCAGATTCCCGCACACGATGGCGCAGCCGAAGTCCCGCAGGGAGGCTTCCATAATCTCCGACCGGGCGAGATACCCCGTCTGCCGGACAAGCTCCCCGTCCACCGCCTGGGCCAGCTCCGCCGAGTCGGTGAGCAGCACCGCGGAGGCCAGCTTGTCGTGCTCCGCCTGACTCAACAGGTCGGCGGCCACAAATTTGGGGTCGGCGGTCTCGTCGGCAATCACCAGCACCTCCGACGGCCCGGCCACCATGTCGATGTCCAGTGCGCCGTAGGCCAGCCGCTTGGCCGCCGCCACATAGGCGTTGCCCGGCCCCACCAGCTTGTCAACCCGCGGGATGAACCCCGCGCCGTAGGTGACGGCGGCCACCGCCTGGGCACCCCCCACGGCGATCACCCGGTCCACCCCAGCGATTTTCGCCGCGGCCAGCACCGCGCCGCTGAGGTTTTCCGTGGGCGGGGTGAGCATCACCAGCTCCTCCACCCCCGCCACCTTGGCGGGGACCGCGTTCATCAGCACCGAACTGGGGTAGGCGGCGGTGCCGCCGGGGACGTACACCCCCACCCGGCTCAGCCCCCGGACGATGCGGCCCACCCGGCCTCCGTCGGGGGAGGTCCACTCCACCGTTTTCACCAGCAGCTTCTCATTATAGTCCCGGATGTTCCGGGCGGCGTGCTCCAGGGCGGCGATGAGCTGCGCCGGACAGGCGGCGTACGCCTCGTCCAGCCGCTCCTTGGGCAGCTCGTAGGGCGCGGCCCCGTCAAATTTGAGGGAATAGCGCTCCACCGCGCTCAAGCCCTCCGCCCGCACATCCTCCATAACAGCCTTCACAACCAGCTCGATGTCCGCGTTTTTCTCCGCAGCCCGCGCGCGCATGGCGTCCAGCTGCCGGCCCTCGGCCACGCCGTCCGCCCTGATGATGGTAATCATGCCCGTCCCTCCAATTCCCGCTCCACGCGGAATAAAAAGTCGGTGATCTCGCTTTTGTACAGCTTCATAGACGCGGTGTTGACGATGAGTCGCGCCGACACCTGATGTACGTCCTCAATGGGCTCCAGCCCGTTTTCCTTCAGGGTAGCCCCCGTCTCCACAATGTCCACAATGCCGTCGGCCAGGTCCAGAATGGGGGCTAATTCCACGCTGCCCTCGATTTTGATGATGTCCACGTCCATCCCCTTGCCCTCGAAAAAGGCACGGGTGACGTTGGGGTATTTGGACGCGATGCGCCGGGTCTTATAGGTGCCGTAAAAGTCGCTGCCCTTCTTCACCGCCAGGGCAAACCGGCAGCGGCCAAAACCCAGATCCAACACCTCGTAAAAGGCCCCGCCCTTCTCTAAAATGGTGTCCTTGCCCACCACGCCCAGGTCACATACCCCGTGCTCCACGTAGGTGATCACATCGGGGGCCTTGGCCAGCACCACATCCAGGGGGTAGTTGGGCAGTGCGTGGATGAGCCGCCGCCCTGGGCTGCGCACCGGGGCGCAGTCCAGCCCCGCCGCCTCGAACAGTTCCACCGATTTGTCCTGCAAGCGCCCTTTTGTTAGGGCGATTCTCAGCCGCTCGCTCATACCGTCAGCCACCTCTCTCCCTCTGCCTCCAGCACCAGCACCTGCTGCGCGCCCTTCTCCCGGGCCAGGTTCAGCGTGCTGTCCAGGGTGCGGCAGGGGGACAGCTCGCAGCTGCCGGCGGGGCTTTCGTCCACCGCCGCCAGCGCCCGGGAGAGCAGGCCGGGGCCGTAGTGGACCACCGTCTTCAGTTTCGGCGCCTCCACCGTGAGGCAGGCCCCCACCGCGTCCACATCCACAGCAAAGCCAATGGCCTCCGCTTTGCGGCCGAACTGCTCCATAAGCCCGTCGTACCGGCCCCCGGACAGCACCGGCGCCCCTGCCCCGGCGGCGTAGCCCCGGAACACCAGCCCCGTGTAGTAGTCCAGCTGGTGGACCAGCCCCAGATCGAAGCGCACGCAGTCCCCGTACCCAGCCGCCCACAGCTCGGCGTACAGGCGGCGCAGATGGTCCAAGCTACCGCAGCGCCCGGCCAGCACCTGGGCCTCGTCCAGCACCTCCACCCCGCCGAACAGATACGGCAGGCGGCGCAGGGCGGCATAGGCCGCCTCCCCCCGATAGGGCTCCAGCAGGTCGTTGAGCAGGGCGAAGTTTTTGCCCTCGATGGCGGCGCGCAGCCGCTCCAGCTCCTCCGGCCCCATGTGCATTCGGCCCGCCAGCGTCCGGTAAAATCCGGCGTGGCCCAGCTCGATGTGGAACTGCTCCAGCCCGCAGCAGCGCAGTGCGTCCACCGCCATAGCCACCATCTCCAGGTCGGCCTTTTCCCCCACCGCGCCGATCATCTCCACGCCGCACTGGGCGATCTCACGGCTTCCGCCCCCGTGGGCCAGATGGTCGCGGAACACGGTCTGCTGGTAGTACAGCCGCTGGGGGAGGGGCAGATGCTTCAGCTTGGTGGCCGCCACCCGGGCGATGGGGGCGGTACAGTCGGGCCGCATCACCATGATCCGCCCGGAGCGGTCGATGATTTTCAGCATGGCCTCCTGGGGGATGGGGTTGCCCGACTGGACGAACAGGTCGTAATACTCCACCTCGGGGGTGATAACCTCGGTGCAGCCCCGGCGGTGGAACAGCTCCACCAGGGCGTCCTGCACCTGGCGGCGCTCCAGGCACTCGGAGAATAGCCGGTCCCGGGTGCCCTCAGGGGTGTTGATGCGGATGTTCATGGGATTTCCTCCAAATTCTTTAGCTCGCTAATGTGATGAATCATACCACATCCCCACCGCTGTGTCAACCCTGATATGGTTCCTTACTAAGAAAATACTCCAAGCATCAAAGTTATGGTTTATCCCAAAATCCAGGAATTAACAAGCCGTATCGCTCAACCACTTCACCTAAACCTTCCCAAAGCTCTGACCGCGTAAACCCTTGCGCTTCCAATTCCTCATCAGTCATTATATTTGCCCGCTGATAAAAATAAACTGCTACAGCTAATATACTTATATCTCCCTCATCCAACTCAAAAAACAACAAGTCCTCCGCTTTTCCCAACTGCCCTTCTTCGAGCAGATCGTCCAGCCTCTTTTTTAACTTCACGGACTGTTCCTGCTCAAATTCTTCCTCAATCATACATTCCTTGCCGTCTTTTCCAAACAACAACTGAGTGATCGCCTTAGTCATTATCTCAATCTGACGCATAAGCCAATCTTGCTGCATAAACACTTGGATCACCTCAAAACAAGCTGAACTGGCTGCTGTCCGGCAGGTCCCCGAAGGCCCCCGCCTCCTTGAGCTGCTCCAGATGGGTGGAGGACACCTTGGTGCAGGCCAGGGAAAACTCCTCGATGGAGAGGAAATCCTTTCCCTGCCGCTTCTCCATGATGTCCCAGCCCACCGTCTCTCCCAGACCAGCCACCGAGGTAAAGGGGGGAATCAGCGCTCCCTTTTCCTCGTCCACCAGGAAATTGACGGCGTGGCTCCGGCAGATGTCCATCCGGGCGAAGCTGAACCCCCGCAGGTAGAACTCGTAGCACACCTCCAAGGTGGTGAGCATATCCTCCTCCACCGCCGAGGGGCGGTCCTTCTTCTCCTTGGCGTTCTTTTTGGCATTGATCTCCGCCATCTTGTGCTTGACCACGTTCATCCCCCGGCACATATACTTTTCGTCAAAGGCCTTGGCCCTGATGGAGAAATAGGCGGCGTAAAACGCCAGGGGCCGGTGCACCTTGAACCAGGCGATGCGGAAGGCCATCATCACATAGGCCACCGCGTGGGCCTTGGGGAACAGGTAGGCGATTTTCTTGCAGGACTCAATGTACCACTCGGGCACGCCGTGCTCCTTCATCTCGTCCTCCGCCCCGTCGGGCAGGCCCCGGCCCTTGCGCACCGCCTCCATGATTTTGAACGCCCGGGTGTCCTTGAAGCCCTTGGAGATGAGAAAAATCATGATGTCGTCCCGGCAGCCGATGGCCTCGTTGACCTTGGCCGTGCCCGAGGTGATCAGGTCCTTGGCGTTGCCCAGCCACACGTCGGTGCCGTGGGAGAAGCCGGACAGCCGAACCAAAATGTCGAACTGGTTGGGGTGGGTGTCCTCCAACATCCCCCGCACAAAGGAGGTGCCGAACTCCGGGATGGCCACCGCCCCGGTGGGCCCCAGCACGGGGTCGTCGGTGAAGCCCAGCTCCTCCGAGGAGGTGAACAGGCTCATGGTTTTGGGGTCGTCCAGGGGAATCCTTTGGGCGTTCTCCTGGGTGATATCCTCCAGCATCCGAATCATAGACGGGTCATCGTGGCCCAGCATGTCCAGCTTCAGCAGGTTGGACTCCATGGAATGGTATTCAAAGTGGGTGGTGATGATGTCCGACTCCTTGTCATCCGCCGGGTGCTGCACCGGACAGAAATCGTAAATCTCCTTGTCCTGGGGGATGACCACCATTCCGCCGGGGTGCTGGCCGGTGGTGCGCTTGACCCCCTCGCAGCCCTTGGCCAGCCGCAGCACCTCGGCAAAAGGCACGTCCTGCCGCCCCACCTGCTCCAGATACTTGCGCACGTAGCCGATGGCGGTTTTCTCCGCCACCGTGCCGATGGTGCCCGCCCGGAACACGTGGTTCTTGCCGAACAGCTCAAAGGTGTATTTGTGGGCGTTGGACTGGTACTCGCCGGAGAAGTTCAGGTCGATGTCGGGCACCTTGTCGCCGCCGAAGCCCAAAAATGTCTCAAAGGGGATGTTGAACCCGTCCTTCTCATAGTCCGCGCCGCACACCGGGCACTTCATGTCCGGCATATCCGCCCCGCAGCCGTAGGGATGGGCGGGGTCCTGGCCGTAGTCAAAGTCGGCGTGCTTGCAGTTGGGGCAGCGGTAATGGGCGGGCAGGGAGTTCACCTCGGTGATGCCCGACATAAACGCCACCAGGGACGAACCCACCGACCCACGGGAGCCCACCAGGTAGCCGTGCTCCAACGAGTTCTGCACCAGCTTCTGGGCGGACATATAGATCACGTCGTAATGGCAGCCGATGATGTCCTTTAGCTCGGCGTTGATGCGGTCCTGGACAATCTGGGGCGGGTTGTCCCCGTAGAGGGCGTGGGCTTTGCCCCACACCAGGTCCTTCAGCTCCCCCTCGGAGTTCTCCAGCTTGGGGGTGAATAGCCCGTCGGGCAGGGGGCGCACATGGTCGCACCAGTCCGCCACCTTTTGGGGATTCTCAATGACCACCTCCCGCGCCTTGCTCTCCCCCAGATAGGAGAACTCGTCCAGCATCTCGTCGGTGGTGCGAAAGTACAGGGGGTTGGGCTGGTCCGCGTCCTCAAACTCCTTGGCTGCCAGCAGGATGTGGCGATAGATCTCCTCCGAAGGCTCCATGAAATGCACGTCCCCCGTGGCGCACACCGGCTTGCCCAACCGCTCGCCCAGCGCCGCCACCCGGCGGTTGAAGGCCCGCAGGTCCTCCTTGTCCCGGGCAATGGCCCGGCCCTCCCTGTCCGGGCGGAGCATATAGGCGTTGTTGGACAGGGGCTGTATCTCTAAAAAGTCGTACCACCCGGCGATGCGCTCCAGCTCCCGGTCCTCCTTCCCGTCCACCACCGCCCGGAACAGCTCCCCCGCCTCGCAGGCCGAGCCCAAAATCAGCCCCTCCCGATTCTCGTCGATGAGGGACTTGAGCATGATGGGAAAGCGGTTGAAGTGGTCCAGGTGGGCCATGGATACCAGCTTATACAGGTTGCGCACGCCGGTTTGGGTTTTTGCCAGCACAATCAGGTGGAAGGCCGACCGGCGGCCCCGTCCGCCCCGCTTGGTCCCCGCCAGCGCCCGGTTGATCTGCGCCGCCCGCTCCACGCCCCGCTCCCGAAGCATGGGCAGCAGCGCCGAGAGAATCTGCCCGCAGACATCCGCGTCGTCATAGGCCCGGTGGTGCTGGAAAGGGGGCAGACCCAGGGCGGTGGCCACCGTGTCCAGCTTGTGGTTGGGCAGCTTGGGCAGCAGGTACTGGGCCAGAATCATGGTGTCGAAATACAGCGGGTCAAAACTCCGGCCCGATTTCCGGCAGTACTCCCGGATAAAGCCGGTGTCGAAGGCGGCGTTGTGGGCGCACAGCGGGGTGTCCCCCACCCAGTCCAAAAAGGCGTCCACCGCCTGGGCCGGGGTGGGCGCGTCCCGCAGCAGCTCGTCGGTGATGCCGGTGAGGGACACCGTCTTCGCGCTGAGCAGATGCCCCGGCTGGGCGAAGGAGGCGAACTTGTCCGCCACCTGCCCGTCCCGGATGCGCACCGCGCCGATCTCAATGATGGCGTCGGTGCGGGCGTCCAGGCCGGTGGTCTCCAGGTCGAAGGCCACGAACTCCCCATTCAGCGGCAGGTCGCCGGGGCCGTGAACCGCCGTCACCTCGTCCACATCGTTTTGATAGTACGCCTCCACCCCGTAGAGGATTTTGATCTTCTCCCCCCGGCCCGACGCGTTGTAGGCGTCGGGGAAGGACTGCACCACCCCGTGGTCGGTGATGGCGATGGCCGGATGCCCCCACTCGATGGCCCGCTTCACCACCGCCTTGGTGTCGCACAGCCCGTCCATGGACGACATCTTCGTGTGTAGGTGGAGCTCCACCCGCTTGTCCGGCGCGGTATCCCTCCGGCCTTCCGGCTTGGGCACCTCGTTGATGCCGTAGGGCTCCAGCACCAAATCGTTGTTGTCGAACCGGCCCAGAGTGAGCCGCCCCTGCACCTGAAGGCGTTGGCCCTTTTTCACCTGGTCGATGATGGGCTTGGCCTCGTCGCCCTCCATGAACTTTGTCACCCGGATGGATCCCGTCAAATCGGTGATATCAAAGCACACCACCCAAGCCCGGCGGCGGGTGAGCTCCCGGTGCTCAATGTTGAACACCTCGCCCTCCACCAATACGCTGCCCATGTCCAGCGTCAGCTCTCCCAGGGGGACGGGGCTCTTTTTCCCCTTGATTTTGCCGTAAATCTGCTTAACCCGTTTTTTCCCCTCTCTGGAAACGGGCGCGTCCTTCCGCAGCAGCTTCCGGCGCATGGCCGCCATCTGGGCCTCCAGGTCCAGGGCAGGCGCGGGCTGCTGTTTCGGCTCGGGTTTCTCCGCTGGAGCGGGCGCGGATTGCTCCACGGGAGCGGGCGCAGGCTTCTCCGGCGGGCGCACCTCCACCACGGCGGCGCTCAGGCCAAAGGCCCGCTTCAGGCACTCCTCCGCCTGGGCCAGTGTTTCACGTGAAACATCCGTTCCTGTCGCCGCCACCTCCATGGTCCGCTGGGCGCGCAGCACCCGGACCTGGACGGGATAGTCCCCTAAAACAGCCAAAACCCCTTCTGGGAAGGGGCAGTTGGCAAAGGTCTGTTGAAAGGTTGGCATCGTTCTGTCTCGCTCCTTATCTGTCTCCGCGCTCTATGGTGTAATTTGCAGTGTCGATCACGCCTTGGTTGTTCTGGTGGGATTTCTCCCGCACCCCCTCAAACGTCATGCCGCACTTGCGCATGACGCCGCCGGAATTGGGGTTGTTCACGTCGTGGCGGGCCACAATCCGCTCCACCCCCACCCGGCCGAACAGGAAGTCAATCACCGCGCCCAGGGCCTCGGACATGATCCCCTGATGCCACCAGCGCCTGCCCATGCAGTAGCCGATCTCCGGGGCCTTTCCGTCCTCACGCCAGTGGCACACATCAATGCTTCCGATGGGCTGTGGGCCGTTTTCCTTCAGGGTGATGGCCCAGCGGTAGCAGTCCTTCTGCTCATACTGGGGCACCCACTCGCCCAAGATTCTCTCCGTCACCGACACGTCGGCGTGGGTGGGCCAGGTCAGGAATTTCGTCACTTCATCGTCGCTGGCCCAGTTGACGAACATGGCGGGGGCGTCGGACAGCTCGAAACGGCGGAGGATCAGCCGCTCCGTCTCTATGTACTGCGTTCCTATATGGTTCATGGTGTTCTCCTCACAATTCGTCAATCAGCTTCATCAGCCCCGGCACCAGCTGCTCCTCCGGCACCTTGGCCACAATCTCCCCGTGCTTGAACAGCACGCCCTCGCCGCGGCCGCCGGCCAGCCCCACGTCGGCGTGGCGGGCCTCGCCGGGGCCGTTGACAATGCACCCCATCACCGCCACGGTGATGGGCTTGTCCACGTCCCTCAGCAGCTCCTCCACCCGCTTCGCCATGGGGATGAGGTCGATCTGGGTGCGCCCGCAGGTGGGGCAGGAGATCAGCTCCGGCCCCTCCCGGCGCAGGCCGATGGCCTTCAAAATCCGCCGGGCGGCGTAGATTTCCTCCACCGGGTCGGCGGTGAGGGACACCCGCAGGGTGTCCCCGATGCCCAGGGCCAGCAGCCCGCCGATGCCCGCCGCCGCCTTCAGCTCGCCCATCTCTCGGGTGCCCGCCTCGGTGACGCCCAGGTGCAGGGGGTAGCCGTACCCCTCCGCCATCAGCCGGTAGGCGTTCATGGTGGCGGGCACCGAGGAGGCCTTCAGCGACACGCAGATATCCTCAAAGCCGTATTGCTCCAGCAGGCGGATGTGGCCCAGGGCGCTTTCCACCATGGCCTCCGGCGTGGGGCCGCCGTACTTGGCCAGCAGCTCCTTCTCCAGCGAGCCGCCGTTCACCCCCACCCGGATGGGGATGTGCCGCTCCCGGCAGGCTTTCGCCACCGCCTCCACCCGCTCCGGCGCGCCGATGTTTCCGGGGTTGATGCGGATTTTGTCAATCCCCTGCTCCGCCGCCTCCAGGGCCAGGCGGTAGTCGAAGTGGATGTCCGCCACCAGGGGCACCGGACTGCCTGCCTTCAACGCGCCGATGGCGCGGGCCGCCGCCATATCGGGCACCGCCAAGCGGACGATGTCGCACCCCGCCGCGGCCAGCGCCCGGATTTGGGCCATCGTGGCCGCCACGTCCTGGGTGGGAGTGTTGGTCATGGACTGGATGGAGACGGGGGCGCCCCCGCCCATGGGGACGCCTCCCACATTGATCTGTCTGCTCATTGCAAGCACCTGCCTACGCGAAGATATTCCATACATCGTGGAGGGCCACTACCGCCATCAGCGCCAGCAGCACCACAAACGCCCCGGCATGGACATAGCCCTCGTATTTCTCAGGAATGCGCTTCCGGGCCACGGCGTACAGAATCCCGTTGAGCAGCACAAAGAAAATCCGCCCGCCGTCCAGCGCCGGGATGGGCAGCAGATTCATCACCGCCAGATTGACGGCGATGAGGGCCATGAAGTAGAACACATTCTGCACGCCCAGGGCCACTGTCTCCGACCCGGCCCCCACCTCGGACACCACGTCCACCACGCCGATAACGCCGGACAGCTCAGACACTGCCACCCGGCCCGTCACCAAATCACCCAAGCTCATCCACACCATTCGCACAAAGTCGACGGTCTGGGCAAAGCCTTGGCCAATGCGCTCCGAAATGGACAGCTCCTCTACCTGGCCGAAAATCAGGCCGAAGCCGTGGTTTCTGTTCCCCTCAAATTCATAGTCGTACCGTCCCATGGGGAAATCCTTCAAGGAGACCCGCGCCCCGTCCCGCTCCACCACCAGGTCCACGCCCTGGCCGTCGTTGCGGGAGAGGTAGGTCTGCACGTCGGCGTAAAGCCAGATGCCGTGGCCGTCCACCTTCACAATGCGGTCCCCCACCATGAGGCCGTCCGCGCTCTCGTGCTGAAAGCCGCCGGCAAACTGGGTGATCACCGGCACACGGGCCTGGGAGACGCCCAAAAACAGCGCCACCGTAATGGCCAGCCCCAGCACAAAGTTCATAAACGCCCCGGCGCACAGGATGATAATCTTCTTCCATGCCGCCTGCCGGGCAAAGGCCCGGGGGTCGCCCGTGTCCTCGTCCTCTCCCTCCATAGCGCAGTAGCCCCCCACGGGAAAGGCCCGCAGCGCGTACAGAGTCTCCCCCCGCTGCTTGGTCCACAGGGCGGGGCCCATGCCGATGGCGAACTCGTTCACCTTCACCCCCAGCAGCTTGGCCGTGATAAAGTGTCCGAACTCGTGGATGGCAATGAGTACGCCAAAGAGCGCAATCGCCAGCAAAACATATAAAAATCTCGCCAAAATGTGTCACCTCACACAGTGATAGACCGCCTCGCGGGCGGCGCAGTCGGCCTGGAAAATATCGTCCAAGGAGGGGGACTTCACCACCGGCACCCGCTCCAGCGCGGCTTCTACCAGCCGGGAAATATCCAAAAACGTGATCTTCTCCTCCAGAAACAGGGCCACCGCCGCCTCATTGGCCCCGTTCAAAATGGCGGTGGACGTTCCCCCCCGCTCGGCGCACTCCAGCGCCAGCCCCAGGCAGCGGAAGGTCTCCGGGTCTGGCTTTTGGAAGGTGAGCGGCGGGCAGCTCAGCAGGTCCAGCGGCTTGGCGGGACCGGGGGTGCGCTCCGGCCAGGTGAGGGCGTACTGGATGGGCAGGCACATATCCGCACTGCCCAGCTGGGCCAGGATGGCCCCGTCCTCAAACTCCACCAGGGAGTGGACGATGCTCTCCCGGTGGATGGCGATCTGAATTTTCTCCGGGGGCATGGAATAGAGCCGCATGGCCTCGATGAACTCCAGCCCTTTGTTCATTAGGGTGGCCGAGTCGATGGTGATTTTTTCGCCCATGGCCCAGTTGGGGTGGCGCAGAGTCTGGGCCCTCGTCACCTGGGCCAGCTCCTCCCGGCTCTTGCCGAAAAACGGCCCGCCGGAGGCGGTGAGGATGAGCCGGCGCACCTCTCCCCGGTCCGCGCACCCTTGCAGGCACTGGAAAATGGCGGAGTGCTCCGAGTCCACGGGGACAATCTCCGCCCCGGTCTGCTCCGCCTGGGCCATCACCAGCTCCCCGGCGCACACCAGGGTCTCCTTGTTGGCCAGGCACACCCGCTTGCCCTCCCGGATGGAGGCCAGGGTGGGCCGCAGGCCCGCCATGCCCACCAGGGCGGCGATGGCCGTGTCGGCGCTGGAGATGGTGGCCGCCTCCAGCACCCCCTCCAGTCCGCTGAGGACGCGGACGTTGGTGTCCGCCAGACGCACCCGCAGATCGGCGGCGGCGCGTTCATCCGCCAGAGCGACAATGGACGGCCTGAAGGTTCGGGCCTGCTCCTCCATCAGCTTAACACTGGAGTTGGCCGCCAGCGCCACCGCCTCCATGCCGCAGGCGGCAATCACTTCTAATGACTGCCGCCCGATGGAGCCGGTAGAACCTAACACTGTGATTTTTCTGCTCATAGCTTGCGTTCCTTTCCATCCGGACGGCCACAGACCGCCCCTATGTGCGCTCGTCCTTCCGCCCCATCAGGTAATCCAGGCTGACACCGAAATAGTCGGCCAGAAAGACCAGGCCGGGAACAGTTGGATAATTTTCATTATATTCGTACTGTTGATAACTTCTTACCTTCAACCCGCAGATTTCCGCCATTTCTTTCTGCTTCAACCCTCGTTCTTTTCTCAATCCTCGCAGTCGTTCCGAAAAACTTGCCATAATTACCTCCAGCCCCTTGACACGAGGGTATAACTCGCCTATAATAGAGGCGAGTTATTTCCTCATATAAAGGAGTTGCTTTCTATGAACGATATGATTAAAACTCTCTTTCTCGACAACCCGTACATCCCCGAGCAAATTTATCACTTCTGCAACCAGCTTCCCGAGTTCCGGGAGGCGGAAAGCCGCTACAACGCCCATCTGAAACGCCTGGAGGCGCAGCTGGGAACAGAGGAGGCCAACGCCTTTGACGAGGACCTTTCCACCTATCTTGCCCGGTATGTCCACGCCTATTATCTCTTTGGATTATCCCTTCGTCAAGAGGTACTTTCCGCCCTGGCATCCTAAAACGCCGGCAGAATCTCCACCAGCAGCAGCAGCATGGGCGCGGCGAAGATGGTGGAGTCAAATCGGTCCAGCATGCCCCCGTGGCCGGGGAGGAGGGTGCCGTAGTCCTTCACGGCGCACTGCCGCTTGATCAGGGAGAAGGACAAATCCCCAATCTCAGTGATGGCGCTGCCCAGCAGGCCGTAGAGAGCCATCACAGGCAGCTTTACGGGCAGACCGCCAAAATTCTGAACCAGCAGCCCATAAACCAGCATGAACAGGCATCCGGACAGGATGCCGCCCACATAGCCCTCCAGGGACTTGTTGGGGCTGACCTGAGTGATCCCCCGATGCTTTCCCAGAAAGACGCCAAAAAAATAGGCCCCAATATCGGTGGTGAAGGCACAGATTACCGGGAGAAGCACATAGAACTGTCCGTTGTCAAACCGTTTGAGCTCCACCAGGGCAGATAGGAACAGGGAAATACCGATTCCCCCAAACAGACAAACAATGATGTTCTCAAAACGAATCTCGCCTCCGGTGCCGTAGCGCCCCAGGGCTGGGAGAAACAAGGCCGCCATCAGCAGGATCGCCACCGCCCGGGTGGTCCAGCTGCCATGGCCCAGTGCGTGGCCCAACGGAATGAGGACGGCGGCCAGGACGGCAGTAATGTACATGCCATTGTGATGGGCCACCTTCGCCGCCCGCAGCAGCTCAAAGCAGGCCATCCCCGCAATGAACGCCACAATCACCGCCAGGGGAATGGGTGGCAGAAGAAAGAGGGCCGCCAGAAAGGCCGGGCCCAGGGCCAGGCCCACAATAATGCGGGTTGCCAAATTACACACCTCCAAACCGGCGTTCCCGGCTCTGATAGGAAGCGATGGCCCGGTGCAGCTCCTCCTTGGAGAAGTCAGGCCACAGCACATCTGTAATATAGAACTCCGAATAAGCCGCCTGCCACAGCAAAAAGTTGGACAGCCGCAGCTCTCCGCTGGTACGGATGATCAGGTCCGGATCAGGCACCCCTCCGGAGTAGAGATAACCGCTGAACTTCTCCTCCGTCAGGTGGTTTGGGTCGCCCTTTCCCTCTGCGCAGTCCCGGGCAAAGGCCTTGGCAGCCCGAACCAGTTCGTCCCGTCCGCCGTAGTTGAGGCAGACGTTCACCTGACAGCCCTCATAGTGCCGGGAGATCTCCCGGGTTCTCTCACACAGCTCCCGCAGCTCCGGTGTCAGGGGGGACAGATCGCCGAAGAACTCCATCTTCACCTTGTCTCTCTCCATCCGGCTGATCGCCTCCAGCAGATACTTCTTCAGCAGACTCATAATGGTCCCCACCTCCTCCTCCGGCCGCTTCCAGTTCTCGGAGGAGAAGGCGTAGACGGTGAGGTACTCAAGGCCGATCTCCTTGCAGTAGGTGGCGATGGTGCGGAAGGTCTCCGCTCCGGCGGCGTGGCCCGCCGTCCG